>Ga0247727_10000945_pt1 | contig 70631 bp, 50 predicted proteins | sample WisWelCaveWW1625_FD_202498 | JGI IMG/M metagenome (GOLD analysis project Ga0247727, IMG submission 202498) | Biofilm microbial communities from Wishing Well Cave, Virginia, United States - WW16-25 | ecosystem: Environmental > Aquatic > Deep subsurface > Groundwater > Cave microbial mat | place... | reverse complement strand
TTCCGCCCCCGATGTCCGTAGCAGCGCCGCCACCGCCTTGGGCCGCATCGGCAAGTCAAAGGCAGTGGATGCCTTGCTCCACTGCCTGCAAGATTCCGCCCCCGATGTCCGTAGCAGCGCCGCCACCGCCTTGGGCCGCATCGGCAAGTCAAAGGCAGTGGATGCCTTGCTCCACTGCCTGCAAGATTCCGCCCCCGATGTCCGTAGCAGCGCCGCCACCACCTTGGGCCGCATCGGCGCGCCACAGGCAGTGGATGCCTTGCTCCACTGCCTGCAAGATCCCGCTCCCAATGTCCGCGACAGTGCCGCCACCGCCTTGGGCCGCATCGGCACGCCAAAGGCAGTGGATGCCTTGCTCCACTGCCTGCAAGATCCCGCTCCCTATGTCCGAGGAAGCGCCGCCACCGCCTTGGGCCGCATCGGCGCGCCCCAAGGTGTCGATGCCTTGATCCGCTGCCTGCAAGATCCCGCTCACATTGTCCGCGGCAGCGCCGCAACCGCCTTGGGCCGCATCGGCGCGGCACAGGCGGTGGATGCCTTGCTCCACTGCCTGCAAGATCCCGATCCTGCCAACCGTGGCAGCGCCGCCACCGCCTTGGGCCGCATCGGCGCGCCACAGGCAGTGGATGCCTTGCTCCGCTGCCTGCAAGATTCCGATCCTGCTGTCCGTGGCAGCGCCGCCACCGCCTTGGGCCGCATCGGTGCACCCCGCGCCGTGGAGCCACTGACCAGACTGCTCCAGGATTTAGACGTTGGTGTCCGACGTACAGCCGGGATTGCCTTGACACATCTCGCATCTGAGCATCCGGACCCCAATCTGATTCAAGTCATCGCTGGAGCGTTTCGAACCCTGGTTCCCGCACCTTCCTCCCTACGCGTCTTCATAGCCAGAACCCTGCTGCGCTGCGCATTCCGATCCAAGCACCTGCAAACAATTCGCAACAACATCGAGTTGGTTAGCTCGGAGCTTGGTAATTCCGGCGGGATGTGGGCGCCGTACGAAGCGGCACTCCGATACCTGGAGTCCAACTGTGATCCCGCGGTGCTCGCTCAGCAGAACCCAGAAATGCGCGAAGCCATCGAACTGCTGGTCAGCGTGCCCGCCGACCGCCCTTTGCGTGCGGCACCCTGACGTGACATCCCGTGGAGCCCGACGCACCACACCGTTCTGTCTTTCAGAAACTCAATCGTAATCCGAGCTGGATCGACCGCGCGTTGAGCGAGCTGGTCACGCGGCCGAAAACGGCGTTGGTGTTGACACCGTCGCGGTTGGGAGTGAAGTTGACGCTGGGGTTGTTGAGGTTCACGTGGTTGAGCGCGTTGAACAGCTCCAGCCGGAATTCCAGACCCGTGGTTTCCCGCAGGCGGAACTCCTTGAACGCCGACAGCGCGACGTCGAACATTGCCGGTCCCCGGGTCGAGGGTAGCGTTCGCGGCGCATTGCCGAGAGTGAAGTCGGCCGGATTGCGGAAAGCCGTCGTGTCGAACCAGCGCAGCGCGTTGCGCTCGGAGCCGGGTAATGTGGGATCGCGCAAAACGTCCGGGAAGTTGATCCCGGTGAAGTTGTTCGCTCCACGAACCTGAAGCGGGAAGCCGGACTGCATGGTGGAAATGCCGTTGACCTGCCAGCCGGCGACCAGTTGCCTGACCACCCCAGCCGCGCCGGACGCCAGCGGCTTACCAGGACCGAACGGCAGCTCGTAGACGCCGCTGATCACCAGGCGCTGCGAAACATCGTCCTGGTCGAGGGCGCGCTCCAGACGCCGGTTGAATCGACCAAGCCGGAACTCGCCGATCTCGCCGCTGGACCCGGCCGAAGAAAACGAATCGTTGATCAGCTTCCCGTTGGTGTAGGAGACGAGCGCGCTCAAGCCCTTCGAGTACCGCTTTTCGACAGTGACCTGGAGCGAGTGGTAGCTGCTCGAAGCTCCGTGATTGGCGTGCGTCGAGATCCCGGGATAGTCCGGCAGCGGCAGCAACGTCTGCGACCGCGGCACCGTGCGCCCGGAGATGCCGCCGGTGGTGATCTGTCCGAAAAAGGGATTGGGTACCTGGTCCTGCAACCCCAAACGCAGCGCCCAATGGACCGGGTCGAGCTGGTTGAGGTTGTAGTTGGCGCCGAACAGCTTGACGCCGCGATTGCCGGCGTAGCTGGCCGACGCGACCCACCCCCCCGCAACCTGCCTCTGGAGCGTGAGGTTCCACTGCTGGATGTACGGAGTCGACACGTTGCGGTCCTGAGAACGCACGGCGAGTCCGCGGAACGCCGACGGTCCGCCGGCCGCGCCTCTGGGCTGGAGAATCGACGTCGGCCCGTCGCTGAACCGGAACGCGCGGAATGGACCGGAGGTCGGAGAGACGAACGGCGTGACCACTTCGAAGCCGAGCGAGTTCGAGGCGTCGCCCTGCGTGTCGCCGGACTCCGACAACAGGTAGATCAACCCGTAGCCGCCGCGGATGGCGGTCTTGCCGTCGCCGGTCAGATCGTAAGCGAAGCCGAAGCGCGGGCCGAAGTTGTCGGGGTCGCGGTCGACAAACGAGCGCGGCGCGGAAGCTCCGGCATACGCCAGAACGCCCAGCCGTCCGGTCTCCGGATTGGTGACGAAGGGATCGAAGTTCGAGTGCTTGTTGTGCCGCTCCACGGGGCCCGATGCCAGGTCGAAACGTAGTCCGAGATTCAGCGTAAGCCGCGGCGTGAGCTTGAAATCGTCCTGCACGTAGGAGCCGTGCGACCAGTTGTGAAAAGAGAAGAACGGTCGAATGCCGAGCTGGCCGCCCGAGACCTCGCCGAGCAGGAAGGTGGCCAGTCCGAAGCCGGTGCCGGCCGGCCGCTGCGGATCGTTAGTGAGCGAACTGGAGAAGTCGAAGCGCCCGGACGGATTCAGGCGGTTTACCCAGTTCAGCCGCAGCCAGCGCTGGTCGACGCCAAACTTGAGCTGGTGCCGGCCACGAACCCAGGTGAGGCTGTCGGCGAACTGGACGGCATGCTGCGCCCGTTTGCCGCCGGAGAAGCCGTCCGAACCGATGTTGAGCAGTCCGGTGATGACGATGGGCGGGAACTGGTCCTGCGGGATGATCTTCGGATACCCGAGCTTGTCGGGCCAGTTCTGATCGAAGCTCGGATGCAGGAACGGCAGGTCCTGGCGCGTGACATTTCCCTTGAACTCGTTGATCAGCGTCGGCGAAAAGACGTGCGTCTCGGTGAGGATGAAGTTGTGGTTGTCGCGCTGGTCGTTGCGCGCGTTGGGGTCGGCGGGACCGAGACCGAATCCCTTGTCGCGGCGCGTGTTGCGCGTGCCTGAATAGCGGAAGAAAACGCTGTCGGCCTCCGAGAACCGGTGATCCACGCGAATGTTGGTCACGCCCTGGTCCGACGGCGAGCTGGCCAGTCCGAGAAAGTTGTTCGAGTTTGTGAACGGATTGTTGGGCGCGACGTTCGGCAAGGGCATATGCTCGAGCACGCGCAGCGAGAGCGCGTCCATGCGGTTGCGCGGCGCCACGTTCCCCGGCAGCGGCGACCGCACGAAGCCGCCCGAGGGATTGGCGGCGGTGGTCGCCGGGTCGAAGATCGGGATCCTGGCCCCAAGCCCGTCGAGCGTCTGGCTGAAGTCGCCGGTCCGCTCCAGCGGCGTCGCCACCGTGCCGCGCCGCAGCGTCGAGGTGCGGTGCCGCCACTGCTCGTATCCGCCGTAGAAGAACGTCCGGTTGCGGCCGTGATAGAGGCGCGGGATCCAGACCGGACCGCCGAAGGTGCCCCCGTATTGGTTGAATCGCAGGACGGGCTTGATGCGCCCGGTGATCGGGTCGCGCTGGGTCGCGAATGCGTTGCGCGCGTCGAGCGAGTCGTTGCGCACGAACTCGTAGAGCGACCCGTGGAACTGGTTGCCCCCCGCCTTGGTGACCACGTTGACCACGCCGCCCGAAGTCTGTCCGAACTCGGCCTTGAGCGCGTTGGTCTCGACTTTGAACTCTTCGACGACATCGACCATCGGGACCACGGCGATTTCGTTGTGTACGGGCACCGTGTTGGTGCCGCCGTCCAGGTAGAACTGGTTGCCGTAGATCGGTCCGCCGTTGAAGCGGATCTGCGAGAAATTCTGGTTGGCGATCTCGGCGAACCCTTCCTGGTCGCGAAACCGCGGCTGTACGCCGGCCACCAGCTTCACCAGATTGAATACGTGGCGGCCGTTCAGCGGCAGCCTTTCGATGCGCTGCCGTTCGACGACGGTGCCCAGCGCCGACTCCTCGGTCGTGACTCGCGGCACTTCGCCGGTAACCGTGACCGTCTCGGTGGTGGCGCCGACCTCGAGCACGATATCGAGCCGCATGCGCTGCGCGACTTCCAGCACGACATCGGTCCGCTGGAACGCTTTGAAGCCGGTCACCGAAGCCGACACCGTGAACGCTCCGACCGGCAGCGACGGAATCACGTAGGTCCCCTCGCCGGATGTTTTTGCTTTGTGGGAAATGCCGGTCCCGACGTGCAGGGCCACGACTTCCGCGCCGGGTACGCGAGCGCCTTGCGCGTCGGAGACGGTTCCGGTGATCGTGCCTTTGGGCGACTGCGCCAGGCAGGCGGCAGCGGTGAAAGCGAGAATTGTAAGTCTCATTGGATATTATCTTAAGCGAGTGCTTGGCCCGGTGCGTGGCGTTCACTTGCCAACTCACTTCCCCAGGGTGGCGTGCCAGTTCTCCACCACCGTGATCGGGCGGTCGAATTGGTCTTCCGGCTCCAGGTAGACCAGGAACCGCTGCCCGTCGGCGGTGACCGCATAGCGCTCGCCGCGAACGGCGTGGCCCGCGATTTGAAACAGCGCGCGCGGAATGCCCCACTGGAACCCGACGCCGGTTTTCACCTCCACCGCCATCATCTTCTGATCGGGCGTGACGTAGAACAATTCACGCCCATCGCGGCGCCACCTGGGTTTCATGCCACCGCCGGTCGAGATCAACCACTTGCCCTCGGCCGGCGGCAGCGGCCGGACATACACCTCCGGGCCTCCGGATTCCAGAGAAACATAAGCCAGGAATCTGCCGTCGGCGGAAAGCTGCCCGTCATAGCCTTGCGGGACCAGCGCGACGGGCTTGCCGCCGCGTGCCAGCGGCAGCAAGCTCAGCCCCAGCCCAGTGCCGCGGCGCGGAGAAAGAAGAATAAACCGCCCGTCGGCGGACCAGTCTTCGATGCGGCCTGCTTCCTCCCCGGACAGCGTGCGCTCGTTGCCCGCGCCGCTCGAATCCTTCTCCATCAGACGCCCTTCCACCGTGAAGGCGACCCGCTTCCCGTCGGGCGACCAGACCGGGCCCACCTCGCTGCCGGCGCCTAAGGTCAGCCGCATCGCGGCCTTCCGCTCCAGGTCCGTAATCCAGATGTCGAGGGTCTTCCCCGATCCGGGCCGATGCACCGCCACCTTCGTGCCGTCCGGGGATAACTCCGGCCAGAAGCCGCCGATGGCGGCCGGGAGATCGCCCAGCGGTTTGCCGGCGCGGTCGAACCACGCGAGATGTCCCTGGAAGGGGGCGTAGTCGTAGGCGGGCAGGTAGGCCAGCGTGCCCGTGGCCGAAACGGAGAACAGCCCAACGTCACCGGCGACGGCCACGGGACCTCCGGCCACCGCGCCGCGCCTTTCATCGAACGGATACGCCATCAGCGTACGATCCGACATCGTCAGCAGATAGCCCCGCGACCCGAACCGGCCCTCCGGCGCGCGCGTGAAGACCGCGTTGCGGTTATGCTTGAGCACCTCCGTGGGTTGTGGCGAGTCCAGCGACGCCAGCATGACCCGGTTCCGCTCGCCGACGCGCGCTTGGGAGAAGAACAGGAAGCGCCGTCCGTCGGTCAGGAAGTGCGGCAGGATGTGCCTGGTCTCGTCCACCTTCTTATCCGCCGCGGTGGCCGGCGAAACCGCTCCGCCGGTGTCCGCAATGCGTTCCAGGGGCACAGCCCCGCCCATCACGCGCCGGAAGAGGATGACTCCGTCCGCATTCCAGTCGCCGGCCAATCCTGAGGTCATGTCGTGAAGCACGCGCGGCGATCCTCCCGCCAGGTCGATGCGCCTCAGTTTGTCCCCGGACTGGAAGGCGAGCGAGGCGCCGTCGGGCGACCAGAACGCAGCCCGGGCGCCTTCGGTTTCGGGCAGGACGCGGGCTTCGAGCGTATCGAGCGGCTGCACGTAAAGCCGGGAGACGCCGTCTTTGGTCGCGCTGAAAGCGAGCTTTCGCCCGTCGCGGGTCAGAATCGGAGCCTGGCGTGGGAAAAACCGCGTGCCCGAAGGCGGCTGAATCTGGAACCTCGTGACCTGCATCGGCCGGCTGCTCGCCCGCCACCACAGCCAGCCGAGCGACAAGGCAGCGGCGAGGAGCAGACCGCTTGCCGCGGCCCACGCCGCCACCACTTTCCTGGTTCCTCGTTCCTCTTTGATCTTTTCCCTTTCTTCCGCCGCCGGAGCCGCCGCCCACTCCAGCTCGCGCTTCAAATCCCGCGCCGTCTGCCACCGGTCGTCCCGATCCTTCGCCAGGCACGTCGCCACCACGCGCTCCAGCGCGGGCGGCGTCAGCGGCTGCAAGCTCGACAACGCCGGCGGGTCCACGTGCAGAATCGCGGCGATCACGCTGGCCTTGTTCTTCCCGTCGAACGCCCGCCGCCCGGTCAGCATCTCGTACAGCACCGCGCCGAAGGAAAAGATGTCGCTGCGCGCGTCGGCTTCTTCGCCCCCGAGCTGCTCCGGCGCCATGTATTGCAGCGTCCCCACGATCGACCCTTCCGCGGTTAGCGCCTTGGTCAGCGTCTCCGCGTCGCCTTCCACCGGCGGCCTCACGAGCTTTGCCAGCCCGAAGTCGAGCAGCTTCACCCCCGCCTTGTTCACCAGAATGTTGCCGGGCTTCAGATCGCGGTGGAATACCCCCTTGCGGTGCGCCTGGTCCAGCGCATCGGCCATCTGCACCCCCAGCCGCAGCGCCTCTTCCACCGGCAGCGGACCTTTGAGCGGCTTGCCTTCGACATACTCCATCACCAGGTAGTCGATCCCGTCGTGGTTTCCGATGTCGTAGAGCGTGCAGATGTGCGGATGGTTCAGCGCCGACACCGCCCGCGCCTCGCGCTCGAACCGCTGCCGCCGCTGCACGTCGCCGGCCCACTCCGCCGGCAGCACCTTCACGGCGACCGTGCGGTCGAGCCGCGTGTCGCGCGCCTTGTAGACCTCGCCCATGCCCCCGGCCCCGATCGGCGCCAGAATCTCGTACGGGCCGAGACAAGTGGATGGTGCCAGCCGCATGGGATTTGGTTTCCCGACACGGGAAGTATATACCAGGCCGGCCCATTGGAGCCGTTGCGCCCGGCGCTCCGGGCTATGATGGAGCATGGAAGAAATCCTGGCGGCAGTCAGGCCCGTTTTTCAAGGCTTCCCCGAAGTCAAGCTGGCCTATCTGTTCGGCTCACAGGCCACTGGATCGGCCGGCCCTCTGAGCGATTTCGACTTTGCCGTCTACCTGGTGGAGGACGACCCGCACAGGCAATTCGAGATCCGCTGCGCTTTGCTGGAACAGCTCAGCCGGCTCCTCGAAACCGACCGCGTGGAGGTTCTGGTCCTCAACCAGGCCGAGGGTCCGGAGCTGAAATACCGCGTCATTGCGACCGGCCTGCTGCTGCACGAAGTGGAACCTTTCCGTTTGCTGGTGGAACCCCGAATCCTCAACGAGTATTTTGACTTTCGATCTTTGCTGAGGCGGCACGGCCTTACCCGCGCCTGAGCCTCGCCATGAGCAACACCGACGTCATTGAGAACAAGATCAGCGCGATCCGGCGCTATCTCGGCATTTTGGCGCAATATCAAGCCAAGTCGGTCGAAGAGCTGTCTTCCGAGGTCACGCTGCGGGGCGCGGTCGAGCGCTACCTCTACCTGGTGGCGCAGGCAACCATCGACCTTGCCGAGGCCACCATCGCGTTCAAAGGTCTGCGCAAGCCCACAACCATGGCGGAGTCCTTTTCCATTCTCGTCGAGGCCGGCTTGATGGATGAACAATTGGGCGCCAGCCTGGTCAAGATGGTCGGGTTCCGGAATATCCTGGCGCACGACTACGAGCGTGTGGATCCGCGGATCCTGCTCGAAGTGTTGCGCAGCCGGCTGGGTGAAGTGGAGCGATTCATCCAACAGGTTGCCCCGGCGCAGTGACGTCGGCCGGCCGTTACGGAGAAAGCTTCCCCAACACCACTCCGCGGCGCGCGCCGGTGGCCGAAGGCAGGTTGCCCGGACGGCGGTGCCAGGTCTCGTAGGCGAGGATCGCGAAGGCGATGGCTTCCTTGGCGTCGACGTCGATCCCGAACTCGGCCGAGGTGCGAATCGCCACGCCCGGCAGGGAGGCGGCCAGGAAGGCCATCATGCGCCGGTTATGCACGCCGCCGCCGGAGACGATCAGCTCATCCACGCGCGCCCGCGGCCTGACGAACCGCTCGATGCCGAGCGCGACGGCGCCGGCGGTGAGCGCGGTGGCGGTGGCGATCGCATCCAGCCCGTCTGGGAAGCGGGACACGAACCCGGCGCCGTACTGCTCGCGGCCGGCTGATTTGGGGGGCTCCCGCTTGTAGTAGGCGTCGTCGAGCAGCCGCTTCAGCAACGCCGCGTCCACGCTTCCGCGCGCCGCCAGGCGGCCGCCGCGATCATAGCTCCTCCGACCCGCGGTGTGCCGCGCCACCAGCGCGTCGACCACCATGTTGCCCGGCCCGGTGTCGAAGGCCACCACGTCCCGGGGGCCCGCGCCGGGCGGAATCGCGGTGAGGTTGGCGATGCCGCCGATATTCAGCACCACCCGGCCGCTGCGGCGGTGGCGGAACAGCAGGTAGTCGACGTAGGGCACCAGCGGGGCGCCGCGGCCGCCGGCGGCCATGTCGCGCGGACGGAAATCGGAGACCACGGGGATGCCGGTGCGCTCGGCCAGCACGCCGCCGTCGCCGATCTGCAAGGTCGAGGCGATCCGCCGGCCGAGGAAGCGGGCCGGCGAGCCCTCGTGGTAGATGGTCTGGCCGTGGCAGCCGATCAGCTCGACCCCGCGCGCCATCCCGGTCCCCTCCAGCGCTTCCGCGTACAACTCGGCCAGTAAGAAATGAAGGCGCGCGATCGCCGTCGTGTGCGTGTCGGTGTTGGAGACCGCCAGGATGGCCTCGCGCACGCGGCGCGGATAAGGCGTGGTGCGATGCGCCGCCACGCGCACTTTCTTGTTCCAGCCGCGGCCGTCGATATCGACGATGGCGACGTCGATGCCGTCCAGCGAGGTGCCGCTCATGATGCCAGCGACTCTCACGGGCGCTTCAGCTCCTCCTGCAACTCGGCCAGCAGCCGCAGCGCCTCGATCGGCCGCAGCTCGTCCAGCTTCAGCGCGCGGATGCGCTCGGCGATCTGGTAGTTCACCGGCTCGAACAGCGCGATCTGCACCGGCGCATGCGGCGCCGAACGCGGCGAGAGCTCCTCGGTCACCTCCTGCCCGGTGCGCTCGTGCAGTGCGAGGATCTGGCGGGCGCGCTCGATCACGCTGCGCGGCAGCGCCGCCAGCCGCGCCACTTCGATGCCGTAGCTGCGATCGGCGCGGCCGGGCTCCACCTTGCGCAGAAAAATGATCTGCTCGCCGGCCTCCTTCACCGCGACGTTCAGGTTGCCCACGCCCTCCAGTTGCCCGGCCAGCCCGGTCAGCTCGTGGTAGTGGGTGGCGAACAGCGTCTTGGCTCGGATGCGGTCGTGGATGTGCTCGACCACCGCCCAGGCCAGCGCCAGCCCGTCGTAGGTGGCCGTGCCGCGCCCGATCTCGTCGAGCACGATCAGGCTGCGCTCGGTGGCGGTGTTCAGGATGACCGCCGTCTCGGTCATTTCCACCATGAAGGTCGAGCGGCCGCGGGCCAGGTTGTCCGAGGCGCCGATGCGCGTGAACACGCGGTCCACTATCGCGAGCAGCGCCTCGGCGGCCGGTACGAACGAGCCCATCTGCGCCAGGATCGCGATCAGCGCCGCCTGCCGCAGGTAGGTCGACTTACCGCCCATGTTCGGCCCGGTGATGATGGCGATGAACTGCCGCGCCGCGTCCAGGTAGAGGTCGTTCGGGATGAACCGCGCTGCCTCGCGCTCGGCCAGCCGCTCGATGACCGGGTGCCGGCCTCCAAGGATTCGCATCTGGCCGGAATCGGAAAAGCGCGGCCGCGTCCAGCGATGTTCGGCGGCTGCTTGCGCCAGGGCGGCGGCGACGTCCAGCGCAGCCACCGCGGCGGCGGTTGTGCGGATGCGTGCGGCCTCGGCCGCGGCCGCCAGGCGCACGCGGGTGAAGATCTCCTTCTCGAGGCTCAGGATCTTCTCCTCCGCGTCCAGGATCTTGCTCTCCAGCTCCTTCAATTCCGGCGTGGTGAAGCGCTCGGCGTTCACCAGCGTCTGCTTGCGCTGGTAGTCGGCCGGCGCCAGGTGCAGGTTGGGCTTGGAGATTTCCAGGTAGTAGCCGAACACCTGGTTGAAGCGGACCTTGAGCGAGGCGATGCCCGTGCGCGCGCGCTCGCGCGATTCGATCTGCGCGATGTAGTGACGGCTGTTGCGGGTGATGTCGCGCAGCTCGTCGAGCGCACCGTCGAAGCCGTCGCGGATGGCGCCCCCGTCGGCCAGGTTCGCCGGCGGGTGTTCGGCCAGCGCGCCCAGGATCGCCTCCCGCACCTCGGCGACCTCGTCCAGTTGGGCGCGCGCCGCCGACAGTTGTCCGGCGCGGCAGTTCTCCAGGCGCGCCTTGAGCGCGGGCACGCGGACCAGCGAACGGCCGAGCGCGGCCAGCTCGCGCGGGCCGGCGGTGCCGAGGGTGACTTTGGCGAGCAGCCGCTCGAGGTCCTGGATTTCGCCGAGCGTCCTGCGCAACTCGGCGCGCAGCATGGTATCGGTGAGCAGCTCGGCGACGGCGTCCAGACGACCGTCGATTTCCCGCGCGTTGATCGAGGGGCGCAGCAGACGGCGGCGCAGCATGCGTCCGCCCATCCCGGTCAGCGTCTGATCGAGTACGCTGAGCAGCGTGACTTCCGCGGTCTCGCCCGCGAACAAGGGCTCCACCAGCTCCAGGTTGCGCGCGGTGACCGCATCCAGCACCATGGCGTCGGTGCGTTCGTACCAAGCCGGCCGTTCCAGGTGATCGAGCGTCGAGCGCTGCGTGTCGCGGAGATAGTGGAGGATGGCGCCGGCGGCGCCGGTCGCCAGCGGCTTCCCCGCCAGCCCGCAGCCGTCCAGGCTCTCGACGCGGAAGTGCTCCGCCAGGATGCGTCCCGCGTAGTCGGCGCCGAACACCCAGCCGTCGAGCTCGGTTCGCACCCCGGCGAGCGGCGGCGCGCCGGCCGCCGCCAGCACCTCGCGGGCCGGCAGGCTCTCGAGCGCGGCCGCTGCCTCGGCGGCATCCAGCTCGGTGGCTCGAAACTCGCCGGTCGAGACGTCGACGTAGGCAAGACCCGCCCGCGCGCCGTGCATCGTCACCGCCGCCAGGTAGTTGTTCTCGTGCGAGCGCAGCAGGTTGGGCTCGGTGGCCGTGCCCGGCGTCACGATGCGCGTCACCTCGCGCTTCACCAGCGTCTTGGCGATGCGCGCGTCCTCCATCTGGTCGCACAGCGCCACACGATAGCCTTTCTGCACCAGCCGCGCCAGGTAGCCCTCGGCGGCATGGTAGGGCACGCCGCACATCGGCACCGGCTCGCCTTTCTCCTTGTTCCGCGACGTCAGCGTGATCTCCAGCTCGCGCGCGGCGACCACCGCGTCCTCGTAGAACAGCTCGTAGAAATCGCCGAGGCGGAACATCAGCAGCGTACCGGGGACCTGTTGCTTGATGGCGTGGTACTGCCGCATCAGCGGCGTGGAGGCTTCCGGCATCAGGCGTAAATGCCGCGGAGCTTGAGGGCGAACGCCACCCGGTCCAGCGCCAGCATGTAGGCGGCCGTGCGGTTGTTCACCTTGTGCTTTTCCGCGTACGAGACCACGTCGCGGAAACTGTTCACCATGATCTCCTCGAGGCGTTCGTTGACCAGTTGCTCGTTCCAGAAGAAGCCCTGGCGGTCCTGAACCCATTCGAAATAGGAGACGGTCACGCCGCCGGCGTTGGCCAGGATATCGGGAATGACGAAAATGCCCTTTTCGCTGAGGATCGGGTCGGCCGCCGCCGTGGTCGGGCCATTGGCGCCTTCGCACAGGATGCGGCAGCGCAGACCGGCGGCGTTGCGGGAGGTGATGACGTTTTCGCGCGCCGCCGGGAGCAGCACCTCACAGTCGAGAAACATCGCCTCCTCGCGATCGATGTTCCGGGCCCCGGGAAAATCCACGATCGAGCCGGTCTCGCGCTCGTGCTCGCGCAGCGCCTCGACCGCGATGCCGTCCGGGTTGAACACGGCGCCGTCGGATTCGATGATGCAGACGACGCGGAACCCGGCGCGGGCCATCAGTCGTGCGGCCATCCCGCCGACGTTGCCGAAGCCCTGGATGACGACGCGCGCCGCCGAGGGCTCGATGCCGAACCGCTTCAGAGCCTCCCGGGTCACCAGCATGCAGCCGCGCCCGGTGGCTTCGACGCGGCCGTGCGAGCCGCCCAGGTCGATGGGCTTGCCGGTCACCACCGCGGTCACCGTGTGGCGCTTGTGCATCGAGTAGGTGTCCATGATCCAGGCCATGGTCTGCTCGTCGGTGTTCATGTCCGGGGCCGGGACGTCCTTCTCCGGCCCGATGAAGTCGAGGATGTCGGCCGTATAGCGCCGCGTGATCCGCTCCAGCTCTTCGCGCGAGAGCACCGCCGGATCGCAGACGACGCCGCCCTTGCCGCCGCCGAAGGGAATATTGACGACCGCGCACTTCCAGGTCATCCACGAGGCCAGCGCGCGGATCTCGTCCAGGGTGACGTCGGGCGCGAAGCGAATGCCGCCCTTGGCCGGCCCGCGGGCGATCGAGTGCTGCACGCGATAGCCGGTGAACACCTCCAGGCGTCCGTCGTCAAGCTGCACCGGGATGTGGACGGTGAGCTCGCGCGCCGTCGATCGCAGCACCTTGCAAAGGCCGTCGTCCAGGCCCAGACGCATCGCCGCTTCCTCGAAGCGCGCCTCAGCCGCCAGCCAGGGGTTCAGCTCCTGCGCATCCTCAGCTTCCGCGATCATCGCCCCAGCCTCCGCCCCTATTATGACATCCCTGTCGCTGGAGTTTGTACATTTTGGCAGGTGGCGCAGACACTCGTGTCTGCCGCGTCGAGACTCGTCTCGACGCCAGCGAATTTCCAGCGGCGATCGCTACCTCGACACTGCCCGGCACTCACGCGCTTCTGTTACCGAGAGTGCCACCGGCACGGCAGGTGCAGTCGCTGCAAGGCTGGGCTGGTGACCCGAGCGGCGCCGAGACGAGTCTCGGCGCGGCAGGCTGAGAGCCGGCTGAGAGCCTGCGCCACGTCGGACACGGGCTGTTATCCTGTAAGTTCCTTGGCATGAGCGAATTCACCAGCTCCCCGGCGCCCGTCCAGGAGATCGTCGAGGCCGAAGGCCACCTCATCGACTCCCATATCATGGAGCGCATCTTCGACACCGTCGTCGAGTTCAGCGGCCGCTTCGAGGTCGAGCTCTTCCACATCGGCCGCACCAACAGCGATCCCTCCCACCTGCGCCTGCGCGTCGGGGCGCCCTCGCGCGAGTTGATGGACAAGATCATGACGCAACTGCTCGGCCTGGGCTGCACACCGGTCGACACCGGCGACGCCGAGCTGGTCCTGGTCGAGCGCGACTGCTGCGCGCCGGAAGACTTCTACTCCACCACCAACCACCGCACGCTGGTGCGGCTGGGCGGCGTCTGGATCCCGGTGGAAAACCAGCGAATGGACGGGCCGATCGTGGTGCGCGACGGCGCCGCGCGCTGCCGGCTGCTGCGCGATCTGCGCGCCGGCGACCAGGTGGTGACGGGCATGCGCGGCATCCGCGTGGTGCCCGAATCCAAGGAGCGCGACCGGCTGGCGTTCGCCTTCATGAGCAACGGCATCTCCTCCGAGCGCCAGGTGGATACCGCCGTGCGCCAGACTGCGGCGCTGATGCGGCAGACCCGGGAGCAGGGCCAGAAGGTGGTGGTAGTGGCCGGGCCGGTGGTGGTGCACACGGGCGGCGCGCCGGCGCTGGCCGGTCTGATCCGGGGTGGGTGGGTGCAGGCGCTGCTCAGCGGCAACGCGCTCGGCGTTCACGACGTCGAAGCGGCCTTGCTCGGCACCTCGCTCGGCGTGCGGTTGAGCGACGGCCGCCAGGAGGACCACGGCCACCGCAACCACATGCGGGCGATCAACGCCATCTACCACGCCGGCGGCATCCGCCAGGCGGTCGAGCAGGGCCGGCTGTCGAGCGGCATCCTCTACGAGTGCGAGCGCGCCGGCGTGCCGTTCGTCCTCGCCGGCAGCCTCCGCGACGACGGCCCGCTGCCGGAGACGATCACCGATATGAACCAGGCGCAGGGCTGCTACGCCGCGCATCTGGAAGGCGCCGGCCTGGTGCTGTGCCTGGGCTCGATGCTGCACTCGATCGCCACCGGCAACATGCTGCCGAGCTGGGTGCGCATCGTCTGCGTCGACATCAACCCGGCGGTGGCCACCAAGGTGAGCGACCGCGGCACCGGACTGGCGGTGGGCGTGGTGACCGACGTCGGCCTGTTTCTGGAGCAGCTCGCGCGGCTGCTGATTCCGGCATGAGAAAGACCGCGGCCTACACCTCCGAGCACGCCCGCGCCGGCGTCGACGCGCCGCTGCCGGAGATCGAGACCTGGCCGAACCAATATCCCGGCTACGAGATCGAGATCGTCATGCCGGAGTTCACCGCGGTATGTCCGAAAACCGGCCTGCCCGATCACGGCACGCTCACGCTGCGCTACGTGCCGGCGCGGCGCTGCCTGGAGTTGAAGTCGCTGAAGTTGTACATGCTGGCCTATCGCAACCTGGGCATCTTCCAGGAGAACGCGGTGAACCGGTTCCTGCGCGACGTGGTGCGGGCGGCGCGGCCCCGCCGGGCCACCGTGACCGGCGAGTTCGCCCCGCGCGGCGGCATCCACACCAAGATCACGGCAAGCTGGAGCGGCACCAGTGGCCGGCGCTGATCGGACCCGCGACCCGAAGCTCGAAGAGCTGGCCGAGGCCATCCGCCAGATCCGCGACCGAGTCCGCGAGCGGCACCCGGACGGCTCGCAGCCGAGCGAGTTGTCGCCGGCCGACCTGACGCCCCTGGTTCACGCGCGCGACGCGGCCCAGACCAAGGTGGCGTCCATCGGCACTGTGAATCCGCGCCGGGGCGGGCCGCTCAACGCCCTCGTCCAGGGGGCCAAGCGCCTGATCGCCCGCGCGCTGGACTGGCACGTGCGCGAGCAGGTGGAGTTCAACCGCGCGACGATGGCCTTCTGTCAGGCGACGCTGGACGCGTTGGACGAAACCAACGCCGCGCTGGCTCGGGCCGGCACGACGCTGGCCGAGCTGCGCTCACTGACACGGGGATCCGTCGAGGAGATGGGCGACATCCGCGGGCACTGGGAGCAGTGGCGGCAGGGCTGGGAGCAGAAGCTGGCGACCAACGAGATGCAGTTCCTGCGCAGCGTGGCCGACTTGCAGACCGCCTTCCAGCACCGCGCCACGCTCATGGAAGGCAATTTCCGCGACCTGGTGCGCAGCCAGCACGACGAGTTCACCGTGGCGCTCGACAAGGCGACGCTCGAAATCCAGCGGCGGCTGTGGGCCGACCTGGAGCGCATTCGCGGCGAATACGAGGCGCTCATCCACAACGAGCTGCGCCTGGTCCGCCTGCGGGCGATGGCTGCGCCCCTACCGGGGTCGGCCGCGCCCGTCACGGCCACACCCACAACACCCGCTCCAGGCGCCGCGCCGCCGATCGACTGGCTTCAATTCGGCGAGCGGTTCCGCGGTTCGCAGGAATACGTGCGCGCCGGCCAGGAGTTCTATCGCGGGCATTTCGCCGGCTGCCGCCGCGTGCTCGACCTGGGCTGCGGCCGAGGCGAGTTCCTGGACCTGATGAAGGAAGCCGGCATCGCGGCGCGCGGGGTGGACCTGAGCGAGGAATGCGTGGCGCTGTGCCGCGCGCGAGGGCTCGAGGTGGAGCGCGCCGACCTGTTCGAGTACCTGGACGGGCTGGCCGACGGCTCGCTGGACGGCATCTTCTGCGCCCAGGTTGTGGAGCACCTGCCGCCCGAGCGGATCCCCGGGCTGATCGGGCTGGCGCACGCCAAGCTCGAGCGCGGCGGTCTGCTGGCGATCGAAACACCGAATCCGGAGTGCCTGGCGATCTTCGCCACGCATTTTTATCTCGACCCGACGCACACCCGGCCGCTGCCGCCGCAGCTCATGCTCTTCTACATGGAGGAGGCGGGCTTCGGACGGATCGAAGTGCACCGGCGCTCGCCGGCGGTGGAGTCGATGCCCGCGCTGGCGACGCTGCCGGAGGGGTTCCGCGACGCTTTCTTCGGCGCGCTCGACTACGCCGTGCTCGGCCGCAGGCTCTCGTAGAGCCGCTTCTGCGCGGCGGCGACGGCGTCCCAACCGTAGCGGCGCTCGGCGGCGGCCCGCGCCCTCTGTTCGATGGAGCGGCGCCTCGCCGGATCGCCGAGCAGCTCTTCGATCCCGCCCGCCATCCCGGCCGCTGTCGGGGTGACGAGCAGTTCGGCGCCGTGCTCCAGGTGGAGGCCGTGGATTCCGGCCGGGGTGCTCACGATGGCCTTGCCCATCGCCATCGCCTCCAGGATCTTGATGTTGGTGCCGGCCGATGCCACCAGCGGCGCGATCACCAGGGAGGCGCGGCGATAGGCCGGCCGCGGATCGGCGACGAAATCCTCCACCTCGACGCCCGGTTGGTCCAGGTTCACCCGCACGCGGTCCCGCGCGCGTTCCAGGTAGTAGCGGTGGCGCGAGCCGGCGATGATGTGCAGCCGCGGCCCTTGGGAAGCGATCAGCGGCCACACCTCGCGCAGGAAGAAGTCCACGGCGAGCAGGTTCGGCAGGTGCGCGAAAGAGCCGATGAACAGGAGCCGGCGCGGCTCGGGCTCTTCGACCGAAGGCGTGAAGCGATCCAGGTCGACGCCGTTCGGCAGGCACACGGCCGGGGCGCCGACCGTGCGCCGGTCCTTCTCCGACATGGTCGCCACGCGATCGACGCAGCGCCAGGCGTCGGTCTCGAAGCGCTTCCACAGCCGCCACTGGAGGCGCAGCTCCCACTCCTCGAGACTCTCGCGCACGCCGGTTGAGCGGGAGCCGGCGAGCATCTGCGCGAACAGGTCGTAGGTGATGTCGTGCTCCACCAGGATCGTCCGGGCCGGTGCGCATTCGGCGGCATACTGCGCCATCTGCGTGAACTCGAGCTGGACGATCCCCGGCCGCCACTTCCGGATCACCTGCCGCAGCGCCGAGCGGAAGCCGGGATGATCGTATTCCTCGACCACGTCCGGGCGGCCGGTGGCCGGCCAGGCATGACTCTGCCGCCGGCGCACCTGGACGATCTCGACGCACAGTTCCAGCAGCTCCGGCGGCGGCGCGCCCAACTGTTCGACGAAGCAGACCAGGACCTGGTCGCAGTAGGCCGCTCCGCGGCGCATCAGATTGTAAATGCGCACCGCGGCTCCGTGCGCGAGCGGGTAGGGCTGGTACGGGCTGGCGACCACCACCAAGGGGCGGCCGCTCGGCTGAAGTCCGGGAAACACCGCCACTTCACCGCCCGCCAGCGCCGGCAGGAGATCTTCGGACTGTGCATCGGGCGGCGGCTCGCGCAGCCAGAACGGCCCGCGCAAGGCCACGCGCAAGGCCGCGAGCATCGCCGGCTCCGGGTTCGTGCGGGCGGCCAGGAGATTCAGCCGCCGGATCCCCTGCCGCCACAGCCGGAGGAACTGGCGCGCCGAGGCGACCCCGCGCACCAGGAAGCGCAGGTAGTTCACCTCGAGGATGCGCTGTAGCTCGGCTTCCGTGTAGTAACGCGACGTGGTGGCGCGGTGATGATGCACGACCAGCGCTCCGGCGGCGAACACGGTCGGCCAGCCGCGCAGCCAGCCGCGCCAGCCCAGGTCGAGGTCTTCGCAGTAGGCAGGCTCGTACGCCTCGTCGAGGCCCCCCAGCCGGCGCAGCTTCGTCGTCTCGTAGAGCGAGCAGCCGCCGCTGCCGTAGAGCACCCAGCTCAGGTCCTCGCCGGGGAGAGGCGGCTCGCAGCGGATCGGGAAGCTTTCCGGGTCGACCGGGAACGGCATGACGGCCTTCCCCGTCTCCTGGCGCCGCTTTCCTTCCGGAAACAGGATCTGCGCGGTCGCGCAGAACAGATCGGGGATCCGGTGGAAGGCGGCGCGCAGGGCGCGGAAAAAACCGGGCTCCACCACCATGTCGTTGTTGAGCAGGCAAAGGTGCGAATAGCGCGCCCGGCGGATGCCGGCGTTGGCCGCCCGGGCGAACGATAGCGGCGCGGCGCTCGACTCCAGGATCGCCTCGGGAAACTCGCGCCGCAGCCACTCGTCGGTCGAGTCCTCGGAACCGTTGTCCACCACGACTATCTCCGAGGGGATGTCTTCCAGGTCCTTCCGCACGCCGGCCAGCAGGCGATCGAGCAGGCGCCTGCCGTTGCGCGAGGGAATCACCACCGTGATGCCCTCCGGCAACGGCGGGCCGGGCCGCGGATCCGGCCGCGGCGGCGTGAGCGTTTTCGAGAGTGCGATCATCCAGCCGGCGGCGAGCGCGAGCCTCGCCACGATCGGCCGCTCGAGGGCTCGCGGATGCGCGAGCCTCCAGAACAGCGTGTACAGCCCGCCGCCAGGGCGAAGCTCCCACCGCGCCAGGTTCTTCGCGCGCCACCAGAAGTGGCCCGCGATGGCCGCCGCCGAGCGCGGGCGCAGCATGAAGTGGTCGAGGTTCTCGTTGAAGAACAGGGTGGCGAGCGGCGCCAGCAGCGCGCCGATCAGGCGCATCCGCCAGTAGGGCATGCGCGGCTGCAACACCAGACCCAGGGCGACGATCTTGCTGCCGCGGAACGCGGCGCGGCACAGCGCCAGGTTTTCGCCGAACCCGCGCCGGACGTGGTAGGGGATCCATCGCGCGTTCTCCACCGGAAACTCCGAGACCACCCACAGCGGCAGTTCCGGATAGATCTCCGAGAGCTTCTCGATCAGCGTGGGGATGAGGTCTTCCGAGCAGGAAGCGAACGCGACTTTTACGCGCTCGCTCAAATCAGTGACGCCACGGCCGGCTCGAAGACGCCGGCCCGCCAGGCGCGCCACATCTCCAGCGCCTGGATGCCGAAGGCGGTCGAGACCGGGTTGACGAACGGCAGCATCGCCCCGCCGCGACGCCCGAACCCGAACCCGCCGTGGATGCGTGGATCCTCGTGCGTGCACTGGAACTCAGCCAGCGCCTGGGCTTCTTCCTCCGCCGCGTCCTCCTCGAGCGGCACGATTCCGACGGCGTACAGGCGTAGCCGCAGCAGTTGCGCGTAGACGTCCGAGCGGGCGAACGTGGGGGCGATGGCGCGCAAGTGGCGGCCGGTTCGTGCGATGCCCGCCTCCAGCACGCGGGCGCACTCCGGCCGGCCGGCCACGGGCAGCAAACCCTCGAGGAAGTAGCAGTAGGCGTGCAGGCGGTCCATCACCTTGTCCTCTCCGGCTGGGCCGGGAAGGAACGACTCGTGCGTCGCCAGCGCCTGCGCGAGCGCTTCTTCGTACCAGCCGGCGAACTGCGCTTCCCCGGTGGCATCGGCCAGATCCCGCCACGCCATGGCGGATTTGAGCTGATAGCAGCCGGGGTTCCGCGACCAGCCCTCCCCGTAGGCAAGCGGGCGCTTGTCCTGCAAGCTCAGAATCGGATGAATGGCGTCGACGCCGCGGAAATCCCGCGCCATGGCCAGGCCGGCCTCGCGGGCAATTTCCAGGAATTCGCTCTCCACGGTAGCGGCGGACACCGCCAGCAAGCCGCGGACGATGATGCCGCAGTCGAAGAAATAGGCCGGAGCCGGAGCGGCGGCGCCATCGGAGTATTCGAAGGGAAACGCGGCGAGCCGCCGGTCCCAGGCGCGGCGCGTCAGGAAGCGAGCCGATTCCAGGGCCGCATCCATATACTCCCGCGATGCGGAGAGCCGGGCGAGCCGGACCAGCGTGGAAACGGTATAGCCGGTGATCTCGGTCGAGATCGGACAGTTGGCTTTCGTATCGGTGGAGTAGTAGCGCGCTACGCCGCCGGAGGGTTCGCGAATGCCCGAGTGAAGAAACCAGCGGCCGGCGCGATCCATCCAGCACGGGTCTGTCAGCAAGAAGGTGTTCCTTGAAGCCGGCTGCAAAGTTTTCTATTGTAGCATTGGGAAGCGGCGCGGCTGCCGCGCGAAGGGGGGGGCATGCGCCTGGCGATCGTTTTCGTTGTCGCCGCCGGAATGGCGGCGCAGGAAGGGCCGGATTTCGGCATCCTGCGCGGCGAGCTGCTGGAGTGGGAAGCCACGGGCGCGGCAGGCGCGGGCGAGCTGAGCGTTCGCGGCCCGGACCACAAGGTGTACCGCTGTAGCTTCGACGGCGCCACTTTCCTCGAGCGCGACCGCGGGCGCGTCGCGGCCTCCAGCGTTCGCGCCGGAGAATCGGTGGAGCTGGTGGCGCATCATGGCCCCGCCGGCGCCTGCCGCGCCCTGACCGTGTACGTGCTGTCGCAACCGGCGCCGCGGCCGTCGCTCGCCCTCCGCCGCAGCAGCCTGGCGCGCCTGCGCAGCCTGCCGGGCACGTCGTTCCCGCGCGGGGATGTGAATCTCGCCGGCCTGGTCCTGCGGCGCACCCCCGAGCAGATCGTGCTGAAGACCCGTACCGGCGGGACCACAACGGTCCTGCTGCGGGAAGACACCGGATTCGCCGCCGACGGCCTCGCCGTGGATCTCTCCCGGCTGGCGCTGCACACCCAGGTCTATGTTCGCGCCGGGCGCAACCTGGACGGCGACCTGGAGGCCTACCAGGTGGTGTGGGGTGATATCCTGACCGTTCGGTGAGAAACGGCCGGTCAAATCGGGTTCCGAGCCGCGACTGCAAGGAGCGGTTGCCATGCCGGTGAGATCATTGAATTCGTCCGTTCTCACCATGCCGCCGAGCCGTTCGCGCGGCGTCCCGTGCGGTGGGATTTGACAACGCTTCCCGTCCCGGCGGAAGCGGTCGTGTACACGCCGCGGGAATTGGAGTCCCTGGCGGAGAGCCGCTTTGGGCGCACGCTGGCGCGAGAAGCCGTCTGGGTGTGGGAACGGAGCTGAAAGCGCCCTTCAGTTGCGGCTCGCCTTTTTCCTCGCGGCCGCCTTCAGGATGTAGCTGGCCGCGTCCGGGGTCTTGCAATTGGTCTCGCCGTGGTCGACCTCCACCTTGCCGATGCGCCTGGCGGCGGCCAGCGCCTTTTGCCGGAGCCGATCGCTGCGCATGCCGATGGCGATCAGCGCGTTGTTCATCGCGTACCGGGTGCGGTTGGCGGACTGGTGGATGTCGCGCTCGATCGCCTCGAGGTAATCTTCCAGGTCGCCCTCGGTGATCTCGGAATCTCGCAGGGCGCGGATGGCAAGCAGGTCCCAACCCACCTGGCCGGTGAAGTCCGACCTGGATCGCATCCACGCCTTCATGTGCCTGGCAGCCGAGGGATGGCGCGACGCGATGTTGCCGGCGAACAGGTCGGCCAGCAGGGAATAGCCGATGTCCCCGAGCCAGGCTTCGAGGGTCTTTTCGCTCATCCGCGCCGGGTCGGCGATGAAGATCGCCAGGCACCTGGCGTCGGTGTTGCCGGTTTTCCAAAGCTCGACGGCCAGCGCGTGGTCGGTCTTGATCTGCTTCTTCAGCTTGTTGAGATTGGCGAAGCTGACGCCGAACAGGTTGTCGCCCGCTCCGTGACGCTTGTACACCTTACAGTTCTGCTCGGTGCCCATCGCCTCGAGCGCATTCATCGTTTCCTGGAGGTTCATCGATTAGGTTTCCGCATCGATGATATCAATATCCTGGACCAAGCCGGTTATAATTGACTCCACGTTCCAAGCCGGCAAGCAGCCATGTCGCTTCATCCTTGGTTTCGGCCGCCGCGTCATTTGCTGGGATTATTCCTGGCCATCACCATGGCTCTGGCCGCCGCGCTGGGGTGGTTGGGCTGGCGACTGCTGGCGCAGGAGCGGGCGCTCGAGACGCAGCGACTCCAGGAGCGTCTGGAGCCGGCCGCCGAACTGGCCGTCAACGCCCTACAGCGGAGTTCCTCGGCCATCCAGGAGCTGTTGGCGAGCCTCATCGCTTTGCCGGAATCCCAGGTCGCCTCCGCGGCCGCGCAAGCAGCCAGATCGCTCGCCGGAGATGCCCTGCTTGCCATCCTGAAGGCCGAAGGCCTCGAGGCGTATCCACCGGATCGATTGCTCTATTACCCATCAGTCGTCGGTTCCGGGGAAGCATCGCAGAGCGTATTCGATGCCGGTGAGACTGCCGAATTCCAGCAACGGGATCATGCCAAGGCCATCGTAGCGTTTCGCGAGCTCGCGTTGTCCCAGGACCCTGCCATTCGGGCCGGAGCGCTGCTGCGCCTGGGCCGCGCGCTTCGGAAAACGGGGCAGATTGGCGCCGCCCTGGCCGCTTATGAGGAACTGGCGCGATCGGCCCAGGTCCGCATTGCCGGAGCCCCGGCGGAACTGCTGGCCCGCCACGCCCGCTGCCTGTTGCTCGAACAAACAAAACGCCTGCCGGAGCTGGAGCAGGAAGCCCGGGGCTTCTACTCCGGGTTGCAGGCCGGCCGCTGGCATCTCGATCGAGCGACTTACATGTTCCACATCGAAGAAGCCCGGCGGTGGATACCTGCTCCGGCGGACACGGAAGCAGGCTTCGAGGTCCTGGCCGCCGCGGTGGAAACGCTGTGGGAAGACTGGCAACGCAACCGTGACCGGGAGCCGGAGAATCTGGCCGGGCGCAGCCTTTGGGTCCAGGACCGCCCTGTGCTGCTTATCCGGCGCAACGCCCCAGGCCGGGCGGTAGCGCTGGTGGCTGGACCGGGCTTCGTCGAGCGAGAGTGGATCGGGGGCTTACAGGAACTGCTGAAACGCCAGGGCATGCGGCTGGCGCTTTCGGATGCGGAAGGCCGCCACGTGCAGGCGCCGTTACCAGCAGCGGCCAAACCTCAGGTGGTGCGCGCTGCCTCCGATACCAAGCTGCCCTGGACCGTGTACGCGGCGATTGTCGACGCCGGGTTCGAGTCCGGCCGGTTTTCCGTCCGCCGCCGGTTGCTGCTGGCCGGACTCGCCCTGATGGTCCTGGTGGTGCTGGCCGCCAGCTACTTCATCGGTCGCGCCGTGACGCGCGAGCTCGAGGTCGCACGCCTGCAATCTGAATTCGTCGCGGTGGTGTCCCACGAGTTTCGCACCCCGCTGACCTCCCTGCGGCAGTTCACCGAGTTGCTGGCGCGAGACCGCGTACCCACCGAGGAGCGGCGCCAGCGATATTACCAGGTGCTGGAGAGAGGGACCGCCCGGCTGCATCGCATCGTCGAGGGCCTGCTGAATTTCGCCCGCATCGAAGCCGGCGCGCAACAGTACCGCTTCGAGCCGATTGATCCGGCCCAGTTCGCCCGCGGTGTAGTCGCCGAGTTCCAGGCAGAGGTCGCCTCCGAGGGTTACCTCGTCGAGATCAGCGCCAATGGGGATCTGCCGAGGGTGCGCGCTGACCAGGAGGCCCTCGGCCGCGCCTTGTGGAACTTGCTCGACAACGCCGTGAAGTACTCCCCGGCATGTCGCACCGTCTGGGTGGACCTGGCCCGGGAAGGGGAGCGGGTCGCGATTCGCGTGCGCGACCGGGGGATGGGGATCCCGCCTTCAGAGCGCAAGCGGATCTTTCAGAAATTCGTCCGAGGGGCCGGCCCCAATGCCTCGCGCGTCAAGGGCACCGGCATCGGCCTGGCTCTGGTTCAGCACATCGCGCGCGCTCACGGCGGGGAGATCACCCTCGACAGCCAGCCTGGCATTGGCAGTACGTTTACGCTAAGGTTACCCCCGGCGACGCTGGGTGAAAAGCGATGAACCGCATACTCGTGGTGGAAGATGATCCCGACATCGCCCTGGGGCTCCAGGATGATTTGACCCTCGAGGGATACCTGGTCGAGGTTGCCCGCGACGGGGAAACCGCCTGCCGGCAGGCCCGCGAGCAGCCGTTCGATCTGATGATTCTCGATGTGATGTTGCCCGGAAAAGACGGCTTTGAGGTGTGCCGCGAGCTGCGCCGCGCCGGACTGGGCACGCCCATCATCGTCCTGACCGCCAAGACCGAGGAATCCGACAAGGTGCTGGGCCTGGAGTTGGGCGCCGATGATTACCTCACCAAGCCCTTCAGCCCCAAGGAGCTCCGCGCAAGGGTCAAGGCCGTGCTTCGCCGGGCGTCGGGCGAGACCCCCAAGGTCTATCGGTTCGGCGACCTGGAGGTCGATTTCAACCGCTTCGAGCTGCGCCGGGCCGGCAAACCCATCGAGGCGACCCCGCTGGAGATCAAGCTCCTGGCCGCGTTCATCCGCCACCGCGGACACGTTCTCACCCGCGACCAGTTGCTGGACGAGGCCTGGGGGCGCGATATTTCGGTCACCGACCGCGTCGTCGATCATCACATCGCCAATCTGCGCAAGAAGATCGAGCCGGAACCGGGCCAGCCCCGCTACCTGGTCAGCTTGCGGGGCGTCGGGTATCGCTTCGACGGGTGACTCGCGAATGTGAGGATTATCGGACAGAAACCGGGAACAAGCCGGATGGTGTCGTCATCCCGCCCGGACACACGACGGGCAACATGGTTTTCTCCAGGAAAGGAGAGAGAGAGGGATCATGAGGCTACACTTTGTTCTGCTTCTGGCCGGCCTTGTTCTGGTCAGCGTTCCCGTTGTTGAGGTCGATGCCCACTCGGGCAGCGATCCGACCACCGTCACTGTGCCGACCGGGCCGAGTACCAACGGCGGCACGCACCGGGCTGCCTGCGATCAAAGCTTATTCGCCGGCAACTGGACGTATACTGTCACCGCAGTCAGCGGCAATGTCAGCACTGTCACTTTCCAGATCTACGCCAACGCCAACCCGACCAAGACTGCCAGTGACCCTACCGGTCCATACAAGCTTTGCATAAGCTGCGCGGACGCCGGCACGCGTGCGCAGGCACCATGCTCCATGGGGGCTTGCGTAGGTTCCCAGGTACAACTGGCCAACGTCAAAATCAAAAACCCGAGTGTGGGCAGCCAGGTATCTGTCCCTGACCTGCCTGCTGGATCCTACTGCATCCGCATAGGGGCCACCGGCGGCACCGGCGGGATAACGGGAGCAATCGGCCATCCGTGAACTGAGCGGGGCAAAACGGGATCATGAGCGGTAAGAGAAAGCTTTGCGCCGCGTTTCTGGCGGGCCTGCTGGTGGCCCCCTGGGCGAGCCCCCAGAAGAACCCCCAGGCCGACGTGCTGCTCAGAGCTGCGATCCACAAAGAAGTCGTGGAAGGCAAGCTGGAAGAGGCTATCCAGTTGTACCGCAAGATCCTGGAGCAGCCGGGCGTCGTACGCGCGGTGGCCGCTAAGGCCTGGTTCCAACTGGGCCGCTGTCACGAGAAGCTCGGCAAAGCCGAAGCCCGGAAGGCCTACGAGCGGGTCTTAGGCGAGTACAGCGATCAGCGGGAAATAGCGGCGGAGGCCCGCGCGCGGCTCGCCGTGTTGAGGCCCAACGGCGGTAATCCGGCCGCGTCTGGAATCGGTTCGGCGATCGTGGCGCGGCAGGCCGGGAAGCCTCCTGACCTGCCGTTCATTTCGGGCGGGATCTCGCCTGATGGCCGCTACCTGTCTTACGTGGACTGGGAAACCGGGAATCTGGCGGTTTTCGAGCTTGCCACCGGCGCCAAGCGCCTTGTGACCAACGAGGGTTCCTGGCAGGACTCTGCTGTGCACGCCCTGTATTCCAAGTTTTCCGCTGACGGCCGCCAGATCGCTTACACCTGGTTCAACAAGGACGGGATGTGGGAATTGCGGATTGTCGGCGCCGACGGCTCGGGCCAGAAGGTGCTTTATCGCAGCAAGGAAATCACCTACGTCGAGCCGGGCGGGTGGTCTCCGGATGGTCAGCATCTCGCGGCCATCCTCACCAGGAAGGATCGAACCAACCAGATCGCACTGATCTCGGTGCAGGACGGTTCGGCACGGGCGCTCAAAACCCTGGACTGGCGCTACCCCCGAGGGCTGGGCTTTTCTCCCGACGGTCGCTACATCCTTTATGACTTTCCGCCGAAGGAAGACTCGCCACAGCGAGACATCTTCCTGCTGGCGGCCGACGGAAGCCAGGAAACACTCCTGGTCGAGCACCCCAGCCATGACCTCCATCCGCTGTGGCTCCCCGACGGCAAGAGGGTCTTTTTCCCCAGCGATCGCACGGGGACCTTGGATGGCTGGGCCATTCATGTCGCCGGCGGTAAACCGCAGGGCTCCCCCGCATTGGTCAAGCCGGACATCGGGCGCATGGCCCCGATCGGTTTCACGCGGGCCGGGTTGTTCTATTACGGCCTCCAGACCGGGATCGCGGATGTTTACGTTGCCACACTCGACCTTCAGGCCGGAAAGGTTGTGGAGGCGCCGGCCCCGGTCAGCCCACGTTTCGTGGGCTCTCACCGGTTCCCGGAATGGTCGCCCGATGGCCAATACCTGGCCTACAGCACAAGACGGGACCCGACTGACTCTCTTCCCCCGATCCTCACGATTCGCTCCTTGAAAACCGGACAGGAGCAGGAACTCCCTCATGGACTGAACTATCTGCTGCCGGGGATGCGCTGGTCCCCTGACGGGCGCTTCCTCCTTGCCACCGGCAGCGACGAGAAACGGCGCCAGGGGCTTTACCGGATCGATGTTCAGACCGGGGAGACCACCACCATGGTTCATGATCCTATTCAGAATTCGCATGGCCGTGTGGTCCCCCGATGGAACGACGGTTTTCTACTACGCGGCCGGGCAAGACAGCAGCAGCCGCCGGGTTGTAGCTCTGGAACTCGCCACCGGGCAAGAGCGGGTGGTTTACAAAGGCGAGCACATCCCAAAATTTGCGATCGCGCCCGACGGCCGGCGCCTGGCCTTCGGCGCTGACGGGGTCCTCAAAGTCATCCCGACCGCGGGCGGCGAGCCGCGCGAGTTGCTGCGCACGCCGGAAGTGATTACGGATGTGGCCTGGACCCCGGAAGGGCGTCATCTGCTCTTCGCCAGGCGTCCCACGCCTTCCCGGGGCTCGCAAGACGGGCGCACCGTGCTCTGGCGCATCTCCGCCGAGGGTGGAGAACCACACAGCCTGGGGCTGAGCATGGGCCAGCAGCCCCACATGCGTTTGCATCCCGACGGGAGGCGGATCGCCTTCGATGCGGGAGAGCCCAGATTCGAGCTCTGGGTGATGGAAAACTTTCTGCCGGAAAATCGGGCCTCGCGGTGAAGCAGCAAAGGCCCGCAGGGAGGTGATATCCATGCGGTTCACAGCAATCCTACTGTTGGCGGTTTCGTGTTTCGCCCAAACCGGGGACACCGCTGAAGTATCGGGCCGGGTGACCGATGAGACCGGAGCAGTCCTGGCCAAGGCGCGCCTGGTGCTCTGCAATGAAGCCACCGGTCACGAACGCGCCACTTCTTCGAGCGACACGGGCGACTTCCTCTTCCCCTTTCTCACCGCTGGAGCCTATTCGCTCACCGCCGAATCCCACGGTTTTTCGCGCCTCCGGATGGAAGGAGTCCAGGTCGAACTGAACCAGAGATTGGCTCTGCCGTTGGTGCTTAAGGTCGGGGGGGTGGAAGCTCAGATTACCGTCGCCGCCGAGCCTACGGGAGTGGAAAGCACCAACCCCGTGATGAAACTACTGATCGGCGAAAAACAGGTCCGGGACTTGCCCATATTCACCGGCCTCACCGGCCGCGGGATCCTGGCCATGGTTTCGATGCTGGTTCCCGGCGCCAGCGCTTTTACACCCGCGGGAACCGGCCGGGACAACGGGTCCGTGGTCTCGATAAACGGCTCACCAGTACAAGGAATCGGATTCTTCACCGATGGCGTCGACAATACTTTCCACAACTCCTCCGGCGGCGGCGCTACCACCTTGGGCCCCAACCCCGACGCCATGGGCGAGTTTTCCGTGTTGACCCACACCTTCAAGGCCGAAACCGGCACCCATCCGGTGGCCATCCACTTGAGAACCAAGGGCGGCGGAAACCAATTTCACGGCCAGGCCCGGGCGATCGTGCTGCACCCCGCCCTGACCACCAGGGACTTCTTCGACCGGGAAAAGAAGTCGCTCTTCAGCACCTACGCACCAGGGTTCCAGTTCTCCGGGCCTATCGTGCTGCCCCGGCTGTATCGAGGTCGCGACCGAACTTTTTTCCTGGTGGACCTGGAAGGCTTCCGCTCCCGGCAAGGCTACACCGACCGCCAGCCGGTGCTCACCAACGCGCTGCGAAGCGGCGATTTCAGAGAGGCGCCGGAGCGATTACGGCCGCGCGACCCTCTCACCGGCCAGCCCTTCCCGGGCGGTGTGATTCCCTCGAGCCGTATTCTTCCGCAGTCCCGGTTCTACATCGACCAGTTCATTCCGCCTCCGACCGAGGAGCGCGAGCTGGTGGCCTCCCGGACCATGAACCCGAGCGGCGCGCAACTGTCGACGCGTGTGGATCACCAGTTCTCCCCGTCGCGGATCCTCAATGCCACGGCTTTTTACCACAGCACCCGGTTCGAGCAGCCGCACTGGAGCACTCAGGGAGTGGTCACCAGGAGCGAGGTCCCCGATTGGTCCTACAACCTGGCGGTGCAGTATAGCCACAGCCTTTCGCCACGCGCGGTGAACTCCTTTACTTTCGGCCGTACCGATAACAGTATTCTCAACGACCTCACGGCCAGGATCGATGCCCCCGACCTGACTCAGCACGGTTATAACATTCGCAGGGAAAACCTCAGCCACAGAGGGTTCCCGCTGGTGCGGCTGTCGAACACCAATTCGTTCGACCCGGGCGGTTATGAACTCTATGTGTTTCAGAACACGCTCTGGTCCCTGCGGGACGATTTTTCCTGGAATCGAGGCGCTCACGCGTTCAAAGCCGGCGTAGAGGTACGGCTGAATCGCGGCCTGAACTTTGCGAACTATTCGACTCCCCCTTCGTTCGCCTTCGCCGATTTCAACCCGTTCGGAAGCGGCCATGAAGTCGGAGATTTCCTGCTTGGCATCCCTTTGAGTTACAGCCAGGGCACCGAGACTGAGGACCATCCTCGCCGGGCCTTAAACGCCTTCTATTTTCAGGATGACATCAAGCTGCGATCCAACCTGACGCTGAACCTGGGACTGCGATACGAGCTCAACGGAGTCTGGCAGGATCGCGACGGCCGCAATGCGGCTCTCCGTCCCGGGGTCCAGTCAGCCGTTTTTCCGGCGGCTCCGGCGGGAGTGATCTTCACCGGGGATTCCGACCCGGTGACAGGCGGGCGGCTGGGACCGGGCTTGCATCCCACCGATCACAACAACTTCGCGCCCCGCTTTGGTCTCGCCTGGTCGCCCGGGGCGGCCGGCGGGCCTGCCGCCAGGCTGTTCGGCGGGCCGGGCCGCACTTCCATCCGCGCCGGGTACGGCATTTATTACGTCCTGGGGCGCAGCCTCCTGTTCGCCAACGAGGCTCCGCCGTGGTTTTTTTCCGTGGATCGGGACGCTTCGCAAATTCGCACTTCGGGCGGGAGCTTCGCCAACCCCTGGGGCAGCCAGCCGAACCCGTTTCCGGCGCCGCTTTCCCGGCGCAGCTTTGCCGTCCCGCTTCAGGGGATACGGCTCGTCGAGCCTGATTTTCGCAATCCCTACCAGCACCAGTGGACCTTCTCGATCCAGCGACAGCTTCCGCGTCAGGTGACGGTGGAGCTGGCCTACGTGGGCAACACGGCCCTGCATCTCACCCGCCAGTATCAGGCGAATCCCGGCCTGGTGACGCCGCAGGCCACCGTGGTGAATGTTCAATCCCGGCGGCCCTACCGCGACTTTGGCGCGGTCACCGGCTATGCCGCTGACGGGACGTCCAGCTACCATGGGTTCCAGGCGATGGTCTCCCGCCGGTTTGCTTCCAACCTTCAGCTCAGCGCGCATTACGTGTGGTCGAAGGCTCTCGACAACAACGGCGGAGACGGCCGCAATATCACTAGCGCCGCCGACCGCGATGCCACTCCTCGCGCGCGAGCGAACTTCGACCGGCGGCAGCACTTCGTTCTCTACGGGGTGTGGGATCTCCCCGCGGTCCGCCGCGCCGGTCCCATGGACCAGATCCTCACGGGATGGCAGACCGCATGGGTCGTCCAGATGCATTCCGGGATGCCGCTCAACATCCGCAACGCGATGGATTCAACACTGCGGGGCGTCGCCAATGGCTACCCGGACATCGTCGGGCCGTTTCGCAAGCTGGATCCAAGAGAAGTGCGGAGTTTCCAGTTGCCCAACGGCCGGATGTTTTCCGGCAACTTCCTGTTTGATCCGTCGGTGTTTCAAACCGTGAGCCCGCGCAACGCCCAGGAAGCGCGGAGCGGCACGCTCGGCCGCAACGTTTTTTCCGGCCCGGGCCTCAACAACGTGGACCTGAGCCTGCTCCGCCGGATCCGGCTCTCGGAGCGACACCGCATCGAGATCCGGGCCGACGTGGCGAATCTGTTCAACCACGCGCAGTTCGCGATCCCGGGATCCCAGGCGTTGTTCACGAGCAACTTTCAGTTCGGGCGGACGTTTTCGACCACGGGCCCGCGGCGGATCCAGTGGGTGGTGAGGTACCAATTCTAGCGAGGTCTTCGACAGGCCGGGAGGCCTGTCCCACGACGTCACCGGAACCGGATAGCCGTCACGTTTCCCGAGGTCCCTAGCTTGCCGTCGGGGCTCCAAACATATTCCACCACAACACGCGCGCCATCCTGCACGCCACAGGGAAGGTTCATCTGCTCACCGTTGGTCCCGTTGACCACCACCTGCTTGGGATCGCGAATCGCCAACATCACGCGACGCCCCTGAAACACGATGCGCAGCCTGGCCACTTCGCCCAGGCAATCCACTTGATCCAGGATGCCCTCCAGGGTGGTGACGGCCACGCCCGGCTGTTTGGACTCCGGCGGGGCGGGCTCGCCACCGGGAGTGGGTCTACGCACCAGCCGTGGTGTTCCCCCGGCGGATGTTTCGACGGCCTCCTCCGACTTGACCGGCTGGCCCCCTGTCGCCGGCGCACCAGTGGGCGCGTTGGTGAGATAACGCAGGAACTCGTCGAGAGAGGCGATCTCGTCCGGTTTCCTGGCGCTGTCCCGCGCGCGTTTCGCCGCTTTTTGGGCCTCCTCGCGATTGCCGACCTGGAGGAAGGCCCAGGCCATGGCGCGAAACAGGTTCACCGCCTTGTCCTCGCTCACCACCTTGACCGCCACGAGGTGGTTCAAAGCCTGGGAGTATTCCTTCTGGTCGAGCAGCGCGAAGCCCAGGTGGTAGTGCGCCTCGCGAAAATCCGGCTGCAACTCGACGGCCTTGCGCAGCAGCGGGATCACCGACGATTGGCCCGAGCCGCCCAGCCGCAGCAACATGGCATAGTCCATGTAGGTTTTCGCCGTCCGGCAGCCCAGCTCGACGGCACGCGCGAAGTGCGGCCGCGCCGCCTCCTGGTTGTCGTCCATCCACTCGAGGTAGCCGAGCGCCTCCTCCACCTCCCAGCTCTTCGGATGCTCCGCGGCCAGCTTTCTGTAGGTCTCCCGGGCCGCGTCCTTTTTTCTCGTAAGCAGCTTCGCCAGGACCAGCCCGGCCTCCAGGGCGCCGGCCGCCTGGATTTTCGGATTTTCGAGCGGCTTCTCCAGCTTCGCGTCGAACAGAGCGGCATTGAAAGAGTGCCCGCGCAGATAGAGCTGGAGGTCCTTGCCCACCTGCTCGGCCGACTTTCCGTAAACGCGCTGGAGCGCATCGGCGTGGCTGGTGCCGCTCGCCACGAACCTCATGAAGGCCGGAAACCCGCTCCGGTATGGAGCGAACAGGTTCAGCATGTGCGTCAGCGCCCAGCTCTGGGCGTAAAAAACGCCCCGCCGGTCTTTCTCGTTGTAGTGGGACGATTTATGATCCACTTCGAACAGCGTTTCGAGGTGCAGCCATTTCTCCCGTTCCAGCACCTGCATCCATCCTGCGATGATGGTTCCGACCCGCACCTTGTCTCCCATCGGCGTCAACGTGCCGTACACTTCGGCGAATCCCTCGTTGAGCCAGAGGGGGATTTTCATGCCGGAGTGCTTGATCAGCAAATGGACGTACTCATGTACGGCCGAGTGGTAGAACTGCGAACCGAGACTCATCATGACGATGTAATCGCGGTCCTGCCCCGGCTGATAGTAGGCGGTAACGTTCTCGCCGGACCGATAGGGGAGGTACTCCTTCTCCGAGCGGAACGCCACCAGGCGCACCGGCTGGGCGAAACCCGGGTTGTCACCGAGCACCTTGAGAAAAAAGCCGCGGACCTGCTCGAAGTACAGAATCCCCTGGCGCGCGCTTTTTTCCCCGGCCGTGGTGAAAAGCTCGAAATTCTCGGAGTTGACGCGGAGCCACTGCTCGGCGGGAGCGGCTGGTTGGGCAAGGAACAACCACAAAAGGCCAACGAGAATTGCAGCCATGTTTCGGCCTCCCCCCCGCGAGAAATGAGAAATCTTCTTGGGATCCAGCCTATCACAAGACCTTCGCGAAGAAAAGGAAGACCCGATTTTTCCTAATCTTAGCGACGCCGCCGGGCGCTCCTCGCCCGCGTGGTCCGAGTTGCCGTCGCCGGGAGCGCGGATGTACAGTAACGCATAAACCCCACTGGTCCTGAACCATGGAATGTCCTGTGTGCCGGGCCGATACCCCGGTTGGAGAAGTCCGCTGTCAGCAATGCGGCACCCCGCTGGAGGGGGTGACCACCACCGCGCCGCCGGAGGCTTGGTCCGTCCCGGCGCCGGCGCGCCCTGCAAAGAAGGACGCGGAAACGCTGACGGACCTGCGGGTCGGCAGCGCGCTCGGCGAGCGCTACCAGATCCTCGGCCTGCTCGGGCAGGGGGGCATGGGGGCCGTCTACAAGGCTTTCGACCTCGATCTGAGCCGCACCCTGGCGGTGAAGCTCATCCGGCCCGAACTGGCGCGCCGCGCGGACATCCTCGAGCGGTTCAAGCAGGAGCTGATTCTGGCCCGGCAGATCACCCACCGCAACGTGATCCGCATCTACGACCTCGGCCAGGTCGATGGCGTCAAGTTCATCACGATGGAGTACGTCGAGGGCGAGAATGTGCGCGCCATCCTCCGCCGCCTGGGTCGCTACACGCCCGAGCAGGCCGTCGATCTGCTCCACCAGGTCTGCCAGGCCCTGGAGGCGGCCCACGCCGAAGGAGTGATCCACCGCGATCTGAAGCCCCAGAACATCATGATCGACAACCACGGGCGTGCCCTGGTCATGGACTTCGGGGTGGCGCGCTCGACGGAGGTATCCGGATCGACCTTCGTCGGCGAGCTTGTGGGGACCCCACAATACATGTCCCCGGAGCAGGCCCGCGGGGGCGCTGTCGACACGCGGTCCGACCTGTTCGCGATCGGCATCATTTCTTACGAGCTGTTCACCGGCGTGAAGATATTCCGTGGACAAACCGTAGCCGAGACCCTGGCCAAGCGATTCCAGGAGAAACCACCGCCGCCGGTGGAGGTGGACCCCGCCGTTCCACAGGCGCTGAGCGACATCGTCATGAAGTGCCTGGAAGTGGATCCGGCGCAGCGCTACCAAACGGCCACCGAGATCCTTCACGACCTGGACCTCTGGCGCAATCCCCCCCGCCCGCAGCGCATTCTCGGGCTGGCGCCGCGCGCCTGGGCGTGGGCCACCGCCGGGCTGGCCGTGGTTCTGGCGGGTTCCGTCTGGCTGGGCGTTCTGGAGAGGCCCCAGACCGCGCAGCGGAGAACGGTGACCGTGCTGGTGGCCGACTTCGAGAACACCACCTCCGAGCCTGTCTTCAACGGGACGCTCGAGCCGGCCTTTGCGCTGGCCATGGAAGGCGCTTCGTTCATCAGTTCCTTTCCTCGAGACCAGGCGCTGAAAACGGCCGCCCAGGTGCAGAAGGGGAGCACGGCGCTGGACGAAAAGATAGCGCGGCTGGTGGCGGCTCGCGAAGGGATCCACGTGGTGGTCACCGGTTCGATTACACGCAATGACGGCCGCTACACGGTTTCCGTGCGCGCGGTGGACTCGGCCGGCGGCAAACAAATCGAGGCCAGCCAGACCAGCGCGGCGAGCAAAGACCAGGTGCTCGGCGTGATCGGCAGGCTGGCGGCGCCCATCCGCAAGGCGCTCGGCGACCGGACACCGGAATCGGTACAGTTGGCGGCGGCGGAAACTTTCACCGCGGCTTCGGTCGAGGCCTTCCAAGCCTACGCCCAGGCCCAGGAATTGCAGTTTGCCGCCCGCTGGGACGATGCCATCCGTTCCTATATGCACGCGCTGCAACTGGACCCGCGGCTGGGCCGCGCTTATGCCGGCCTGGCGGTGGTTTACCGGAACAAGAGGCAACTCCAGGAGGCGGAAAAATACTTCCTGATCGCGATGCGGCACATCGACCGGATGACCGAGCGCGAACGCTACCGCACCCGCTGCGGCTACTTCGTGACCGCGGGCAACGCCGCCAAGGGCGTCGAAGACTGCGGCATCCTGGTGAAGGCCTACCCCGCCGACAAGGCCGGCAACGGCAACCTCGCGCTGGCCTACTTTCTGCAACGCAACATGCCCGCGGCGCTCGATGTGGGACGGCGCGGCCTGGAGATCTATCCGAAAAATGTGCTGCAACGCAATAACGTGGCGCTCTACGCCATGTACGCGGGCGACTTTGCCGGCGCCGAGCGCGAGGCCAAAGCCGTGCTGGAGATGGAGCCGTCCTATGTCATGGCTTACGTCGCCCAGGCCATCGCACTGCATGCACGCGGGAACAGTCCGGAAGCGCTGGCCACCTGGGGGAAGCTGGAAAAGGTGAGCGGCCCGGGCGCCTCCATGGCCGCCGCCGGTCAGTCTGACATGGCGCTGTACGATGGGCGATTGGCCGATGCCATCGCGATTCTGGAGAAGGGCATCGGCAGCGATCTGGCGGCCAAAAACGAGGCCGTGGCCGCCAACAAGATGGCCACTCTCGCCGAAGCCCTGCTGCTCAGCGGCAAAAAAGCGGCTGCCATCGCCGCCGCCAGGCGCGCCGCAGCCACCAGCACCGCGTACACCGTCTCTACGCTGGCCGCGCGCGTCTTATTGCAGGCGGGCCAGGAGCAGCAAGCGCGTGCCCTCGCCGCGGGGTTGAGCAAGAGCCTCCTGCCGGACCCGCAGGCTTACGGCAAGCTGATCGATGGCGAACTACTCCTGGTGCGGGGCAGCGCCAAGGAAGCCGTCGCAAAGTTCCAGGAGGCGCAAACGGTGGCGGACACCTGGCTGGGCCGTTTTCTGCTCGCACGCGCTTACCTGGCGACCGGGAGTTACAAGGAAGCACTTACCGAGCTGGAGATGTGCCGCAAACGGAAGGGCGAAGCCAGCGCGTTGTTCCTGGATGACCGGCCGACGCTTCACCTGCTGCCGCCCGTCTACTACTACCTGGGTCTCGCCCAAGAGCACATCCAGCCGGGGAGCGGCGCCGAATCCTACCGGACCTTTGTGAGCATCAAGAAAGGCGGAGAAGATCCGCTTCTGGCGGACGCCCGCCGGCTCCTGGGTCAGCCGTAGGCAACCGGTGCGCGATTATCGCGGTGGCGGAAACGGGAGCACGTCCGGAACAACCCGCACCGGCGTTGTGAACTTCAGCGGGTGCTTGCCGCCGCCGGGCCAGGTCAGCTCGACGAAAAACGCCGTCCATCCCTCCGGTGGACGCTCGACGGAAGCCGTGTAAGTCCCTTCGTTTTCGGCGAGCGGCGTGCTCTTCCAGGCCGGGCCAATGGTCACCAGGCGGAAGTCGCGCGCCTTCGCGTTGGTGGCCTGCCACAGCTTCACCTCCGCCGGCTGGTCGACGGCCTTCACCTGAATCGATCCGCTGCGCTCCATCTTCCAGGAAAACTTCGGCCGCGGCGTTCCGTGTACGATGGCGTGGAAATAGGCTTCCATGCCGGCGGCCGCATCGGTGCCGCGAAGCGAATGGCCGGTGTTGGGAACGTAGCGCAGGTATTTCTCCCCGCGCAGCTCGTCGAAGTAGAACTGCGAGGAGTCGGGGAGGAAGAACTCGTCGCCGCTGGCGTTGATCAGGTACTTGGGCATCGTGAGCCGGTCGCGGTACTCATAGGGCTCTTCGATCTTCATCAGTTCGGCGTACTTGGGCTTGCCCATCCAGGACGTGATTTCCATCTCGACGTAATCCTTGATCGCCGGCGACCAGAACCCGTAGGCGCGCCAGTGATGGATGAACGATTTCTCGACGTTGAGCAGGTCGATCACCAGGGGCGTGACGGCGACCACGCGGCGGTCCACCACGGCCGTGGTCCAGGCGGTCCAACCGCGCTTGGACCCGCCGGCCACCACGAACCGGTCCACTTTGACGCCGCCCGACTGCTCGCGCGCGCAGAAGGCGGTCACCGTGTCCATGGCGCGCACGGCGGCCTTGGTCATCGGCAGCCGCGCCGGCCACTGATCGTCGCCGCCGCGCAGGTACTTGTCCCAGGTGTAGGCGATGAGCTCGTCCTCCACACGCCGCGGCTTGAAGTCGCCGGCGAAGCTGAGCGGCTGATTGGGGACCATGCGCAGCTCGGTGACCACGGCGCCGGTGCCGAGGGCGACGTGGGTCAGCATGGCGTCGGAGCGCGCCGGCGGTTTGCCGCCGTTGCTGCCGCCGGCGATGAACAGCAGCCCGATGGAGGTGGTGACGCGATCCGGCTTGATCACGGTGACCCAGTGCTGCCACAGCGTGCGGTCCACTTCCTGGGGCGTCCGCCACGCCTGCGAGATCATGTCCAGCACGTAGGCGGTGTAGCCTTCCCCGCGAATCGTGTTGACCAGTTCGAATTTGTAGTTGGGATCCGGCGCGGCCACGTAACGATCGAGCGCCGTGCGTTGATCGGCGGCCGCCGGGGCGGCCAGGAGCAAAGTGACCAGCACCGATAGGGAGAACATGCGGAGTCGATTCAAGTTGACACCTCTTGCCGGATTGTACACTGAAAAAGTGATTGGCCAGACACTCAGCCATTACCGGATTGAATCGAAGCTGGGCGAAGGCGGCATGGGCGTGGTTTACAAAGCTCGCGATTCACGCCTGGAGCGGCCGGTCGCCATCAAGGTGCTGGCCGCGGAGGCCGTGGCCAACCCGGAGCGGAAGAGGCGCTTCGTGCTCGAGGCCAGGGCGGCGTCGGCCTTGAACCACCCCAACATTATCACGGTCTATGACATCGACAGCGTCAACGGCGTCGACTTCATTGCCATGGAGTACGTGCCGGGCCAAACGTTGGGCGAGTCGATGCGCCGCCGCGGTTTCGGTCTCGCGGAGGCCTTGAAATACGCGGTGCAGATCGCGGACGCCCTCGCCGCCGCGCATGCGGCCGGCATCGTCCACCGCGACCTCAAGCCGGCCAATGTCATGGTGACCGAAAAGGGATCGGTGAAGGTCTTGGACTTCGGGCTGGCCAAGCTGACCGAAATTGCCGATTTGGACGAGCAGACCCCGACTCAAACCGCGGCGGAACCGACGGAAGAGGGAACCATTGTCGGAACCGTCGCCTACATGTCGCCGGAGCAGGCGGAGGGAAGGAAGCTGGACGCCCGTTCCGACATCTTCTCCTTCGGCTCGCTGTTGTACGAGATGGTCGCCGGCGTGCGGCCGTTTCAAGGCGACACCAGGATCTCGCTGATGTCGGCCATCCTGCACCAGGAACCAAAGCCGCTCAGCGAAACGGTCTCGGGCACGCCGCCCGATCTTGAAAAGATCGTTGCGCGGTGCCTGCGGAAGGATCGCGACCGGCGGTTCCACCACATGATGGACGTGAAGGTGGCGCTGGAGGAAATCAAGGACGAGCTGGAGTCCGGCCGCGGCGGTGCTCCAGCGGCTCCGGGCATCCGCCGAGCCCCGCGTATTTCCGCCCCAATCATCGCCGGGGTGCTTGTTGTGGTGGCGGCCACTGCGGGCCTGACGTGGTGGCTCACCCGTTCCAGCGAGACGGTCCGGGCCCCGGCACTGACTCAACTGACCTTTGATTCCGGCCTGACCACCGACCCGGCTCTCTCGCCCGACGGCAAGCTGGTGGCCTTTGCTTCGGATCGCAGCGTGGAGGGCAACCTCGATATCTGGATGCAGCAAGTCGCCACTGGTGAGGCCAGGCGGCTCACACAGGATCCGGCCGACGAGTCCGAGCCTGCTTTCTCGCCCGATGGCAGCCGGATCGCCTTCCGTTCGGAGAAGGAAGGCGGCGGGATCTACGTGATTTCGACCATCGGCGGCGAGCCGCGGCTGATCGCCCGGCAGGGCCGTCGCCCCCGCTTTTCTCCGGACGGCAAACAGATCGCCTACTGGGTTGGGGAGTGGTATGTCGGCAGCGTCTTCGTTGCGCCTTCGGCCGGAGGGACCCCCACCAGGGTGCAGCCGGACTTTTACGCGGCCCTTTACCCCGTCTGGTCCACGGATGGGCAGCATCTGTTGTTTCTGGGGGCTCGCACTCGGGACGACACCGGGTCCGATTCTTTCGACTGGTGGGCTTCGCCTAGCAGTGGTGGACCGCCTGTCAAAACCGAAGCTTATGGTATCTTCCGCCGGGAGGGGTTCACCACAGGATTGATCTTTATGGTGGCGCCGGCCGACTGGGTTGACGATCAAGTTTTCTTTTCCGCCAGATCGGGCAACAACACGAATCTGTGGCGGCTTACCGTCTCGGTACGCACCCGCCAGGCGGCCGGCGCGCCCCAGCGGCTGACCTTCGGAACCTCCCAGGAAGCCAAGCCTAGCGTCAGCCAGGCAGGGCGGCTGCTCTTTTCCAGTCTTACCTCCAATCTCAACATCTGGAGTCTTTCTATCAACGCCAATCAAGGCAAAGTCGCCGGCGAGCCACAAAAACTGACCCACGCGGCCTTCGATGCCGGCACCGGCCTTTCCGACGACGGCAGGAGGCTGGTCTTTGTCTCCAACAGGTCGGGGAATCGGGATGTCTGGCTGAAAGACCTCACCACAGGCAAGGAGACTGCGTTGACCGCCACGCCGGTGGATGAAGAACTCCCTAATATTACGGCAGACGGGACGAAAGTCTCTTACCTGGTGATCGAGGACCAAAAGTACAACATCTACACCGTGAGTTTGGGGCCGGACGGGGCCCCAGGTGTACCGGAAAAAGCTTGCGATGGCTGTGGCTGGCCTTGGGACTGGTCGCCGGATGGAAGAAGAATCCTCTTGATGCCGCAGCCTGCGCCTCGCCTGGCTCTGAGCTTACTCGACGTCGCTACACGCCAGACCACCAATCTCCTCCAACATCCGAAGTACGACCTGGCTCGAGGGCGCTTCTCTCCCGACGGCCGCTGGATCAGCTCCATCGCCGCTCTCGGCACTGGCATACTTGCTCGAAACCGCATCGCTGTAATACCAAGTGATGCGCCGTCGAGCGAGGACCAGTGGGTCTGGATTACAGATGACTCGACCTTTCACGACAAGGGCAGGTGGTCGCCGGACGGGAATCTCCTGTACTACACCTCCGACCGCGACGGGTTCCGCTGCATCCGGGCGCAGCGCCTGGACCCGGCCACGAAGCGGCCGGTGGGACCGCCCTTTGACGTTTACCATTCCCACGGCGCCCGCCGGTCCCTCATGAATGCGGGCATCCAATTTATGGAGATCTCCTTGAGCCGCGACCGGATGGTCTTTAACCTCGAGGAAAGAACCGGCAACATCTGGATGGCAGACGGTACGCCGGAGGCGGCTGCCAAGGCGAAGTAAACTGTGGAGAGGGTCTGACCACAGACCATACGGGGTGAGGAAAACATGCGACAATTCATCCTGTTGTTGATTCTGGCGGCGGCCTGCGTCCAGGCGCAGAGTACAGACGCGATCCTGTCAGGCACCTTGACCGACCCCAGCGGCGCCGTCGTCAACGGCGCCAAGGTGATCGCGCGGCATGCCAGGACCGGCGTGGTGACGCAAACGACGACCAACGAGTCCGGCGTCTACCTGTTCCCGGCCCTGCCGCCGGGCCCCTACCAGGTGACAGCCGAGCTCCGGGGCTTTCGCAAGTTCGTTTACAACGACGTGGTATTGGAGATTGGAGCGCGGATCAACCTGAACATGGAGATGGAGGTGGGCACGCTGGCCGAATCCGTCGAGGTGACCGCGGAGGCGGAGACCTCGCTCGGCTACATCGGCAGCGCGGTGGGAGGGATGGTGACCGGTCAGAAGGTGCTCGACCTGCCGCTGACGGCGCGCAACGCGCTGGGCCTGGTCTACATCACGCGGGCGTGGTCGGGGACAACTTCTCCGGCGCCCGCATTGGCACGCTCAACATGACGCTGGACGGCATCAACATCCAGGACAACCGCATCAACGTCGGCGTCTCGTCGCCGATCTTTCCCAGCGTCGACCGCATCGAGGAGTTCCGCGTGATCACCTCGCCGGTGGACGCCGAGCTGGGGCGCGGCTCGGGCCAGATCCAGATGCTGACGCGCTCGGGCGGCAACGAGTTTCACGGCAGCCTGTTCGAGTTTCACCGCAACACGGTGCTGACGTCCAACACCTGGTTCAACAACCAGCGCGGGCGCAACCCGGAGACGGGCGAGCCGTTATCGCCGCGGAATTTCCTCATCCGCAACCAGTTCGGCGGGCGCGTGGGCGGCCCGCTGCGCCGCAACCGGACCTTTTTCCACGTGCTCTACGAGGGCCAGCTCATCCGGACCAAGAACGCCGTCAGCGCCACCACGTACACGGAAACGGCCAGGCGCGGCCTCCACCGCTTCTTCCCCGGCGTGCAGAACGGCAACGCCAACGCCCGGGTTCCGTCGGTCGACCTTCTGGGCAACCCGGTGCGCCCGGCGGGCGCCACCGGCGACTTGCAATCGGTCAGCGTCTTCAATCGGGATCCCGACCGCATGGGGTTGGATCCCACCGGCGTGGTGCGGCGGATGATCGAGCTGATGCCGCTGCCGAACAACTTCCGCGGCGGCGACGGGCTGAACACGGCGCTGTATACCTGGAGCCGGGGCGGTACCAACGACTTCGACCAGTTCAATGTCCGCGTCGACCACAACTTCAACAGCGCCCACCGGCTGAGCTTCAGCTACAACTGGGAGGACGGCTTCAACGGCAACGGCTTTCTCCCCCAGCCGTTTCCCCGGTCACCCGGCGGCAACTCCTCCAGCCGCGATTCACTCTCCTCGCTGGCGGTCACTTCCACCCTGCGGCCCAACCTGCTGAACGAATTCCGCACCGGCTCGCTGCGGCCGCGGCTGCGCTTCTTCGCTCCCTGGGAAGTGGCGGGCACGGGCTTGCAGCCGTCCGCCGGCGGCCAGCCCTACCTGGTGAACTTCGGCCTGGTCACCGACCCGCTGAACCTGGACAACGATCCGCAGGGACGCATCACGCCGGTTTACCAATTCGGCGACGACGTGACCTGGCTGAAGGGGAGACACTCGCTGAAGGGCGGCGTGGTGGCGCGCTACGTCAGCACCAACGGGTTCAACTCCTTCGACGTGATGCCGCGAGCCACTATCGGCGCCGGCGGTGTGGCGGTGCAGAATATCCGAGCCATAGCCGGAATCGGCCAGAACCAGGGTGGCGCCGAGGCGCTGCTCAATGAGCTCAGTGGATCGCTGGGGAACGTGGCGCAGGCGTTCAACTCGCCTGGCGGGCGCGCGCCAATCTATCTCGCCGGCGAGCCCAAGCAGCGTACCTGGAGGCAGCGCGAGCTGGCCTTTTACTTCAAGGACGACTTCAAGGTGAGCCCTTCCCTGACGCTGAACCTGGGCGCCCGCTGGGAGTACTACAGCGTGCCCTGGGATGCGAATGGCAAATCTGTGGGCGTGGTCGGCGGCTCGGCCGGATTGTTCGGAATCACCGGGACCAGCTTCGCGGACATGTTCCAGCCGGGACGTACGGCCGGCTCGCTGACCCGGCTGGAGATGGTAGGGCGGAACTCGGTGAATCCGAACACGAAGCTCTACGCCGACGACTACAACAACTGGGCGCCGCACGTCGGCCTGAGCTGGTCGCTGCCGTGGTTTGGAAAAAACAAGACCGTGCTGCGGCTGGGGTACGGCGTGGGCTACGAGCGAAATTCCCTGCGCCTCCTGGACGTGCTCAGCGGCGATCAGCCCGGGCTGCGCGAGCGGCGCGTGTTCACTACCGCCTCTTTCCTGGATCTGGGGCGGATGCGGCTGCCGCTGGAGACCCTCGGCAGCCCGCTCGAGCTGGTCCCGTTCACCGACCGCACGCAAACGGTGCGCGCGTTCGACTCGCTGCTGCGCGCTCCCTATTCCCAGAACTGGAACGTCACCATCCAGCGCGCCCTGCCCTGGCGGGCGGTGCTGGACGTTCGCTACGTGGCCAACAAGGGCACCCGGCTGGTGCGCGGGGCCGATCTCAACGAGGTGAACATCTTCGAGACCGGCATCCTGGAGGCGTTCCGCATCACGCAGGCCGGCGGCAACGCGGCGCTGTTCGACCGCATCTTCATGGGGCTGAACATTCCCGGACTCGGGGTGGTGAACGGGCGCGCCATTACCGGCAGCGACGCCCTGCGCTTCAATGGAACCACGCAGGGATTCTTTTCCTCGCACAGCGCCGGCGGGCTGGCGAATTATCTCAACACCACTGACCAGTTCACCGGCGTTCGCGGCGGGCTGCTGCGGCGCGCGGGGTTGCCGGAAAACTTCATCGTGCCCAACCCGCAGTTCGGCTCGTCCCGGCTGACCGGCAACTTCGCCGGCTCGATTTATCACTCGATGCAGGTGGAGGTGATCAAGCGCTTCTCCAGCGGCTGGACCGTCCAGGCCAACTACACCTGGAGCCGGGCCTTCGGCGAGGAAGAAGGCAGCGGCCAGGAGATGGTGGACAACTACCGCGATCTGCGCAACCGCCGGCTCGACCGAAGGCTGCTCTCCTTTCACACCACCCACGTCATTCGCACCAACGGCACCTGGGAGCTGCCGTTGGGCGCGCTGGCCGGAAATCGCGGCTGGCGGGCACGGCTGCTCGAGCGCTGGCAGGTTTCCTGGATCTTCAACATCTTTTCCGGAACCCCCATCGACCTCGTCTCCGGCGTCAACTCCTGGAACACGTTCGGGGACAATACGCCGACGGCGGTGGCCGCGCTCGCCCGCAGCACGGGAAACCTCCGGCGGACGGGCAACGGCGTGGTGTATCTCGACGGGCTCGAGCAGATCGCCGACCCCTCGATCGCCGGCATGACCGGCGTCTACGGCATCGCCGGGCGAAGCACGCTGCGCGCCATCACCGATTCCAGCGGACGCCTCCTGCTGGTGAATCCCACACCCGGAACGCTCGGCACCCTCGGCCAGCGGTTCCTGGAAGGCCCGGGCGCGTTCCGCCTCGACCTGAACCTGGTCAAGCGCATTACCCTGGGCGAGGCAAAAAACCTCGAGATGCGCGTCGACGCCATCGAATTCACCAACTCGCCCCAGTTCGGCAATCCCACCACGGATATCAACTCGACCAATTTCGGCCGCATCACGGGCGCCGGCGGCAACCGCGTGGTGGTCATCGGTCTGCGGTTCAATTTCTGACCCGCGGCCCGATCGTGGCGCCGGTGGCCGGTGCGTTACTTCATCGGCGAGTAGTCGGTCGGGTCCATGTAGACGGACTCGATCTTCCCGACCAGTCTGCCGGTGACCTCTGACTCCGCCGCTACTTTCTTCCAATCCGGGTCGGCGCGGAAGGCGTCCCAGGAGGACTTGGCTGACTCTCGATGGGGGTAGGCCAGGACGTAAATGAGGGCTTTGTCCTTCAGTGGGCCGTCATTGGGGGTCCAGTAGCCGACGTTGGTCATGCCGTGCTTCTCGAACAACTTCAGCGTGTGGTTGCGGAAGCGGGCCTGCAAGTCGGCGAATTTGCCTTCGTTGGCGTAGTAGGTGCGGAGCTCGAAGACGCGGTTGCGGGCCTGGGCCTGGGCTGTGGAGTGGCCGAGCCAGAAGCTGGCGGCGACCGCCCCGACCAGGAAAGCCGGATACAGGAATCGTTTCATGTGGGTCCTCCCGTTCGTGATTCTACGTGATTTCGTGATATGCCCGACGCGCGGCCTGGTTGTCAGTTCTCCAGTGGCGTGAGGTGGATGTTGCGGAAGTGAATCCGCGCCCCCTCCGACTGGAGGGAAATCGCCCCGCGCGTCACGTTGCACCGGGTGGCGTGGTTGACCAGCTCGCCGTTGACGTGCACGATGATCTCGTCGCCTTTGCTTACGATCTCCATCCGGTTCCATTCCCCCACCGGCTTCTCGGAGCCGTCCGTCAGATTCAGATGCCGGCGCCCCTGCCGGCGCTTCTCGACATCCGGCACCTCCAGCGTCGTGCCGATGACCCAGAAATCGCCCGCGTTGCCCAGGGCGAGCTGCACTTCGATGGACCTGGGCCAGACGCCGAGCGCATTCGGCGTCGTGGTGTGCACCAGGACACCGTTGTTGCCGCGCGTGGTTCCTTCCGGCCACCGCCACTCCAGGCTCAGCTTGTAGTTCTCGTATTCCTTTTCCGTGCGGATGTAGCCGGGCGGCGCGCCCTGGCAGATCAGGACTCCGTTTTCCACGCTCCAGACCGCCGACATCGGGGTCGTGGTGTCCTGGGCCTTCGCCTGGCCGTCCCACAGGTAATGGGTCCAGCCGGTGAGATCCTTCCCGTTGAAGAGGGGGACCGGTTTCTGTGCCGCCAGGGAAAGTGGAACCACCAGCGGCGCGACCAAAGCAAGCAGGCGATGCAGTCTCATGAGAGTAATTTACAACAACAACAAGCCGGTGATCGCAGCCTGCCCTTGGAAGCGGAGAACTTTTTCTGGCGATTCTGCCGCTGGAAATCACCGACGGATTCTGGCGGCGGGCCGGGAAACTCCGGGCGAAGCTGATCCGTCGAGGGTATCGCCCCAAGTTGACGGACACCCTGATTGCCCAGAACTGCCTGGATCATGATGTCCGGTTGCTCACACGGGATCGGGACTTTGGACCGTTCGTCAAACACGACCGCCTGAAACTGGTGTGACGGCGCTGTGTCCAGCACCGCCTTCACTCAAGCTGGAAGCGGCGCACGCCTGGAACGCGGTCGAACCCCTGGTCGAAGGATGCGATCCATTCCACTTGGTGGTTCATTGCGACGGCGGCATGGACCGCATCGCGGGCCGAGATCCATTCCAACTCCGCCACCAGGTCCCGCCCCCGATCCGTGTCCGCCAGCGTCACGGGGAGAACTTCTGGGCAGAGCTGGACAAACAGGTCGTAAACGGAGACGGCCAGGTCGCGGCGGCCAAGCGCGGAATATCGATGGAGGATTTCTTGCAGCACCTCTGTGCTGGTACACCCCTGGACGCCGCCCGCCTGTACGCGGGCCAGGAACCGCTGGGCCGGCGGGCGCAACGGATGCTCGCCGCCGGCCACGTACATCGGGATGTTCGAGTCGATGAAGACTCTCACCGGCGCCCAGCCTCGATTTCCGCGATCATCTGCTCGATATCGGCCGTGGGGGCATCGAGCGACGCCAGCCGTGCCAGGGGATCCGCGGCCTGTCCGGGTCGCTGCAAAGCGTCTTCGATGGTGCGTCGAACCCAGGCGCCAACCGGGAGCCGGCTACGTGCGGCTGCCTTTCGGATGCGGCTATTGAGCTGCTCCGGAATTAGAACCTGGAGGCGCATACTCATATACCTATACTACCATACTCCTGCTTAAAATCCAGGGAACCAACTTTCGACAGAAGTCTCATAATCATCTATACTGATAAGTGGATATATGCTTATGTGACGAGGAACGCCATGTCCGAGCCAGAACAAACCACCCGCCTGACCATTACCTGGTCCAAGCAAGCCGATCTTGCCCTGCGCTCCTTCCTTGGCGCACAGGGCATGAAAAAAGGCGACCTCTCGAAATTCATTGAGGAGGCCGTCCGCTGGCGCATCTTTCATCAGACCGTCCGCGAAGCCCGCGAAGCTTTCGCCGACGTTTCCCCGGACGAGCTCCAGAAGATGATCGACGAGGCCGTCGAAGACGTCCGCGCGAAACGCTACCGGGAGCTCGCCAAACGGTCCTGATGCGCCTCATCCTCGACACCAACATCCTGCTCTCCGCTCTTCTCTCGCCCCTGGGCGCACCGGCGAAGCTTCTCGACGCCTGGGAGCGGAAGGTATTCACGCTCGTCGCCTGTGAGGCGCTCATTGCGGAACTTCGCGACGTCGCCGGCCGGCCGTTCTTCCGTGCGAGACTTCGCGCCAGTGCGGCCGAACTGCTCGCCGCCGGCCTTCGTGACTTCTCCTTCTTTTGCCGGGACCTGCCCGCCGGCCCGATCGCGCCGGACCCCAAGGACAGCTACCTGCTCGCGCTGGCTGAAGCCAGTGAAGCCGGGTTTCTGGTGACCGGCGACAAGGAGCTCCTTTCCCTGAAGCAGCACAAATCCACCCGGATGATTACTCCCGCCGCGATGATCGGAATAGCTTCCTGAAGCGCGCGCTCAAGGCTCCAGCACGGCCTTCAGCCACTCGATCATCTTCGCCTTGTAAGTATGGAAAGCGGGGTTCTTTTCCCAATTCTCGACGCCGTGCGCGGCGCCCTCCAGGGTGAACACTTCACAGCGCGCGCCCGCCTTGCGCATGGCCTCGCACATGCGCAGTGACTGATCGTGTGGCACGGCGCGGTCCTCGGTGCCATGGATGAGCAGGAACGGGGGCATGCCCGCCCGCACGTGGGTGATCGGGGAGGCCTCGCGCAGCCGGGCCAAGCCCGGCGCGTCGAAAGCGGCCACGCCGAGGAACGCCTGCGTGGTTTTCGAGATCTCGCCCTGCTGGCGGGCGCGCGCCTCGAAATCGTGCGGTCCGTAGAAGGAGACTACCGCCGCCGGCCGCACGCCACCGCGTGCTCCGACGAAGGAAACCAGGTGCCCGCCGGCGGATTCCCCCACCAGGGCGATACGGTCCGGGGCGACCTTATATTGGCGGGCATGCGAGCGCACGTAATCGAAGGCACGCTCGACGTCTTCGACCGCGGCGGGGAATCGGTGACGCGGCGCCAGGCGGTAGTTGATGGTGAACCAGGCGAAGCCGGCGCGCGTGAGCGGCTCAAACAGCGGCTTGACGTAGGTCTGCTTGTCGCCGGCGACGAAGCCGCCGCCGTGGACGACGATCACCGCAGCGAAGGGACCCGCGCCCTCGGGCACATGCGCGTCCAGCGTCAGCGCCACGTCATCGACGCGGGCGAATTCGATGTCGCGTAACTGCTGGGCGCCGAGGCAGCCGGCCAGCAAGGCCGCGGCTGCCAGCCTGGTACCGTGACTTCTTATTTTTTCTCCTCCGACCGGCGTTCGGTCCGCGGCCGCGGCTTGGGCAGCGGCTTGCGCGGAAGCATCTCCTCACGCGTGGCGGCATGGTATACAAAGCTGGCGATGACGGCCGAGCCCTGCATCACGTCGCCGGGCTGGACGTGGTCGTAGGTGTCCATGTTGGAGTGGTGGGTTCGCGAGCTGTACTCGGCCGGATCCTGAACGAACTGGAAGCCGGGCAGGCCGACGGCGTCGTAGGAGAGATGGTCGGTGCCGCCGGTGTTGCGGATGCTGAGCGTGGTGGCGCCCATGTCGCGGAACGGAGCGAGCCAGGCATCGAAGACCGGCCGCACCATATCGTTGCTTTGCAGATAGACGCCGCGGATCTTGCCCGTGCCGTTGTCATGGTTGAAATAGGCGGCCAACTTGGAATGCTCGGCGCCGAGCACCATGGTCTCCGGGTCGGCGAAGTGCTCCTTGACGTAGGCGCGGGAGCCGAGCAGCCCCTGCTCTTCCCCGCCCCACAGACCCAGGCGCACGGTACGGTCCATCTTCATGTTCAGGGTCTGGAGGATGCGCATGGCCTCCATCATGACAGCGCTGCCGGTGGCGTTGTCGGTGGCGCCTGTACCGCCGTGCCAGGAGTCGAAGTGCGCGCCGATCATGACCAGCTCGTCCTTCTTCCGGTTGCCGGGGATCTCGGCGAGAATGTTGAACGAGTCGAGGTTTTCATCGTGGAAGCGGGTCTGGATGTCCATCTCCAGCTTGACGGGGATCTTCTTCTCCAGCAGGCGGGCGATGCGGTTATAGTGCTCGGGCGTGATGGCGGCCATCGGCGGCGGGATGTAATCCTTCACCTCGCGCGAGCCCCCGGAGGAAGCGAACACGGTGCCGCCGTCGCCGCGATAGCCGGCCGAGAGCACGGCGAGCACACCCTCCTCCACCAGGAACTGGTTGCGCTTGTTGGCGAACTGGCGCATCGCCTCGCGGTTCCGGGGAGCCTGCTCGGGACTGCCGAACTGGGAAGGCCCGCCCGGGGAGGGGCCGCCGAAAGCACTCGGGCCGCCCGGAGGCAGGTAGGGTCCGATAATCATGCGCTGCTCGCCCGGCTCCGGCGCCGCGGCCTGGGCCGTCAGTTCGGCTTCCGTGAAGCGGCGGCCGGGCGCGTTGGTCTGCATCGGCGTGGCGCGCGGCGCATCCATCAGCACGATCTTGCCTTTCAGTTTCCCTTTGTGCCGGGCGAAATCGGCCTCGGTGCGGATGATGGCCACGATCGGCTCTCCGGTCACCAGCCCGTTGGTGCCCGGCGTCCAGGCCAGCGGGAAACCGATCAGCGGCGCATACTGCGGCTCCAGCAGGTGGGCGGTGAACTTCGAGTAAGACCACCCGCGTCCGAACGGTCCCCACTTCTCCTGGCGGACGTTGGCGAGGCCGTATTCCTGCAACCGCTTCACCGTCCAGTCGGCGGCGGCGCGAAAGCCGGGCGAATTGGTCAGGCGCGGGCCGTGCACGTCGGTGAGGTAAAACAGCGTCTCCATCACCTTGGAGTTTTCGAACGCCTCGCTCTTGATGCGGTGCACCACCGAGAGCTCGACCTTTTCCTGGGCGGCCAGGGGCGCCAGCAGGCAGGCGAAGGCAACCGGGACCACGAGTGTTAGGGAATTCATGGCAATAAAAGAGAGCATAGCAAGGACCGGCGGCGGGTTACAATCTGGGTATCCGGTGAAGATAACCATCTCGAAGGAGAACTATCTGAAGGCGATCGCCGAGGCGACCTCGGAAGGCGAACCGGTGATTGCGGCGACGCTGGCGCGCTGGCTCTCCGTGTCGCCCCCGGCAGTCACGATGGCGATCAAACGGCTCCGGCGCGACGGGCTGATCTCGGTGGACAGGGAAGGTCACCTCGGGCTGACGGGGACCGGACGCGAGATCGCCCACAGGGTTCTGAACCGTCACCACCTGATAGAGCGCATGCTGGCCGAGGTGTTCGGCATGGAGTGGTACAAGGTCCACGAGGAAGCCGAGCAGCTCGAGCACGCCGTCTCGGCGGATTTCGAGCGGCGGCTGATCGAGAAGCTCGGCACCGGCGCGCCGTGCCCGCATGGCAACAGCGTGGAAACCGATTCGCCCCAGACGCGGCGGCGACGCGGGTGGCGGACGCTGGACGAGCTGGGCTCGCCCGGCCGCGCTACCGTACGCTGCGTGTTCGAGCGCGACCGGCAGTTGCTCGAATACCTGAACGATCTCGCCATCCGCCCCGGGGCCCTTGTGGAAGTGCTGGCACGCAACTACGACGACACTATCTCGCTCGCGGTGGAAGGAAAAACGGTGCAACTGGGGCGCGCCGCGGCGTGCAAGGTGTGGGTGCAGCCGTCCGCGGCCGGAGGCTGAATCCGGCACCAGCCCATGGTCCGCTCCCTATGGTCGCGGCTCGGTAACGCGCGCGTCGGCAAGCGGTCCGTTCTCACTTCTTCGCCTGCGTGCTCCGGTAGATTGTCCGATAGCGTGGCAACGCTGCTGCTCCCACGGCGGCGCCGGCTCCCAGCCCGAGCACGACGCCAGCGGTCTTGTGATAGCAGTAATCATTGGACGGGTCGCTACAGTTGTATTTGCTGTCCTGGACGGCGCCAACCGCCAAACCGACGCCTGCTCCGATCAGCATGCCCACCAGCGCGCCCCGCAGCCGTCTGTGTCCCCCCCGCAGGGTAATCCTCAGAACTTCTTCCCGAGCAACCGATACCTCGTCGTTGTTCACTCGCAAGGAGATCGACTGTTCCGAGAAACGGAGGAACTTTCCATCCTGGGAGTTGAGGTTTCTGCGAACCACCTGGAGCTGTTGACCAGCTCGCAACTGGTTCAGGTTGCCCCAATCCCCCTCGGGGGTGTCCGCCCCATGCAATGACATGGAACAGAGACTCAGCAGCAGGACTGAGACAGCCAGACCCTGTTTGCTCATACCACGATGCGGCTTTCGCGCGTGACGCCGCGGAAGTATTCGATCGTCGCTCGCAGCCCTTCCTCCAGCCCGACGCGCGGCTCCCAGCCCAGCACGCGATTCGCCTTGGAGATGTCCGGGCGGCGTCGCTTGGGGTCGTCCTCGGGCAGCGGCTGATATTGGATCGGCAGGCGGCTGCCGCTCGCGCGCTGCACCTCGACGGCGAACTCGACGATCTGCATCTCGACGGGGTTGCCGAGATTCACCGGCAGGCGCTCGTCGGAGAGCATGAGCCGCACCAGCCCGTCGACCAAGTCGCTGACGTAGCAGAAGCTGCGCGTCTGCGTGCCGTCGCCGAAGACGGTGATGGGAACGCCGCGCAGCACTTGGTCGATGAAGGCGGGCACGACGCGGCCATCGTCCAGTTTCATGCGCGGGCCGTAGGTGTTGAAGATGCGCGCGATGTTGGTGCGCAGGCCGTGGCTGCGGTGATAGGCCATGGTGAGCGCCTCGGCGAAGCGCTTGCTCTCATCGTAGCAGGAGCGCGGGCCCACCGGGTTCACGTTCCCCCAGTAGGTTTCCCGCTGCGGATGTTCGAGCGGGTCGCCGTAGCACTCCGAGGTGCTGGTGAGCAGGAAGCGCGCCTGGTGCCGCCGCGCCAGCTCGAGCAGGTTCCGCGTACCGAGCGAGCCGACTTCCAGCGTCTCGATGGGGTGCTCCAGGTAATCCTTGGGGCTGGCCGGCGAAGCCAGGTTCAGTATGCCGTCGAGCGTTCCGTCGACCGCCACCTCGCCCGTCACGTCGCATTCCAGGAACTGGAAGCGGGGGTGGCCGCCGAGCGACGCGAGATTCGCGCGCGATCCGGTGAGGAAGTTATCGAGCGCGACCACCGTGTGCCCGTCGGCCACCAGCCGGTCGCAGAGATGGGAGCCGATAAAGCCGGCGGCCCCGGAGACAAGCAGGCGCAAAAAAGCCTCCTCTCGTTCATTGTATCGGAAGAGCGCCGGAATGCCGTCGTGCTAAATTCAGAGCTTATGCACGAGCCCTCCCTGGTGGAGTCCGCCCTGGTGGCGCTGTTGCTGGGAGTCTCGACCGCGGGATTCCTCTGGAGACTCCGCCCTGTGGTGCGCGCCATTCGCGGCTCGCGTCCCGACCCCGGTTTTCGGCTGGAGGACCTCGGCGGGCGCATACGCGACTTCGTCTGGGAAGTGCTGCTGCAAGCCAAGGTGATCCGCGAGCGTCCGCTCGCCGGTCTGGCCCACGCGTTGGTCTTCTGGGGCTTCTGCGCGTTCGCGCTGGTGACGATCGATCACATCGCCGGCGGCTTCGGCATCCACCTGATCCGCGCGGAGGAAGGCTGGTTCGGGCCGCTCTATTTCTCGTTGGCGGCTGGGTTCGCCGTCGCCGTGGCTGTATCCATCGCCGGGCTGGCAGCGCGGCGATTCCTGGCGCGTCCGAAATGGCTGGGCGAAGTTTCCCCGGAGTCGGGGTTCATCGCGCTGCTGATCTTCACGCTGATGGGAACCTACCTGGCCGAGTGGTGGTGGCAGGATCCGGGCGTGTTCGGCCGCACCGTCTGGTGGCTGCACACGCTGGCGCTGGCGGTGTTCCTGCCGCTGATCCCGCACACCAAGCACCTCCACCTGGTGTTGAGCCCGGCGGCGGTGTTCTTCTCCCGCGGCGGCTTCAGCAGGATTCCGCCGCTCGCCGGCGAGGACGACTTCGGCCTGGACACGGGCAAGGACCTGACACGGCTGACGGCGCTCCAGGCCTATTCGTGCGTCGAGTGCGGCCGCTGCACGGAGCACTGCCCGGCGTACAACACCGGCAAGCTGCTCAACCCGAAAGAAATCATCCTGGGAGTGCGCAACTTCCTGAACGAATACGGCCCCGCCAGCGGGGAAGCCCTGCTCGGAAAACACCTGGCGCAGGAGGCCGCCTTCCAGTGCACCACCTGCGGCGCCTGCGAGTTCCAGTGTCCGGTGGGGATCGAGCATCTGCCGATCATCGTGGGCCTGCGGCGCGGTGCGGTGAACACCGGCAAGTGGGAGGACGACTACGGAACCAAACTCTTCCTGAACCTGGAGCGCAACGGCAACCCGCTGGGGTTCGCTTCCGCCGAGCGCGACAAGTTTCTCCAGAAGCACCAGCTCCCGGTCTACGACGCGACCCAGGAGTACTGCCTGTGGCTGGGCTGCATGGGCGCCTACGATCCGCAGGGCCGGGAGATCGTGCTGGCTCTCGTGGAAGTGATGCGCCACCTCGGGGTGAGCTTCGGCGTGCTGCGTCGGGAGAAATGCACCGGGGACGCGGCGCGGCGGCTGGGCAACGACCTCGCCTTCGGTCAGCTTGCCGAGGCGAACCTGGAGCAGTTGCGGCAGGCCAACGTGCGACGGCTGCTTTCGATTTGCCCGCACTGCGTCCGCACGATCTCCGAGGACTGGAAGGAAGTCGGGCAAGCGCCGCCGATCGAGCACCACAGCGAGTTCCTGGCGCGGCATCGCGCGCGGCTGCCCGCCGGCGCCGGCGTGGGAAAAGTTGTCTTCCACGATCCCTGCTACCTGGGGCGATACCGTGGGATCTATGACGAGCCGCGCGAAGTGATCCGCGTCGCCGGGGTGGTGGTGGATCCGCCGCGGGCGCGCGAGCGCTCCTTCTGCTGCGGCGCCGGCGGAGGGCTGGCGTTTCTCGGCGAGGAGCATGGGAAACGGGTCAGTGTGGAGCGCGCCGAGGAGTTGGCCGCAACCGGCGCCGACGTGGTGGGCGCCGCCTGCCCGTTCTGCAATACGATGTTCCGCGACGCCCTGGCGACGGTCTCGGCGTCGCCGCCGAAGTTGATGGACATCGCGCAGATCGCGGCGGCGTCCCTGGCGCAGCGCTGACAGCCCGTGGCGGTGTTCCCCGCGCGCCACGGCAGTCGTTCTATACTGTTTCGGATAGCCCGGGCCGTGCAGATCCGCTCGTGTTGCCGGTCGTGGCGTACTTTCGCAAACAGGAGAATCGATTCCATGAAGAAAATGATTCTGGTCGCGCTGGTGCTCGCGTTAGGAGCCTGGGCGCAGGCGCCGGATGGTAAGGCCCTGGTGGGGGACCTGAAGATGATGCACGATATGACCAAGGGGAACATCATCAAGGCGGCCGACAAGATGCCGGAGGAGCACTATGCGTTCAAGCCGGTGCCCGAGGTGCGCTCATTCGGCCAGCTCGTCGGCCACATCGCCGACGCCCAGTACGGCCTGTGCGGCCGGGCGGGGAACCTCAAGGCGCCCGCCGGAGGCAGCGCCGAAAAGACCAAGACGACCAAGGCTGAGCTGGTGACGGCGCTGAAGGATGCCATCGCCGCCTGCGACGGCGTCTACGACTCGATGACGGATGCGGCGGCCGGCGAGAAGATCAAGTTTTTCGGCGGCGAGCGCAGCAAGCTCTCCGTCCTCGCGTTCAACACCACGCACAACTACGAGCACTACGGCAACATCGTGACGTATATGCGGATCAAGGGGCTGGTGCCGCCGTCGAGCGAAGGGCGCTAGTGGGTGGGACAGGCCTGCTGGCCTGTCGTTTTCGTGGGTGGGACAGGCCTCCTGGCCTGTCGTTTTTGGCGCAGGCAGCCGGCCCGAGCTATACTGGTGCGTGGGACAGGCCTCCTGGCCTGTCGTTTTCGGCGGTCAAAGCGTAGTCCGGGCGCGTAGCTCAACTGGCAGAGCAACTGACTCTTAATCAGTAGGTTGAAGGTTCGATTCCTTCCGCGCTCACCAACGCTCTCACACCCGCTTGGCGAATCAGAAGCTCAACCATCCGGCGCAGCGTCGCTCTGCCTCGCGGCGTGGAGGGCTTGCGTCTCACTGGGCTTGATACACCTCGACCCCGACATACGACTTGCCGTCATAGGCGGCGTACACCAGGCCACGCGAGTCGGTCGTCACCCAGTTCACTTCGCGGTCGCTCCGGGAGAGGCGCCAGCTCGTCACGAAATCTCCGTTGTTGTTGTACTTGATGATGCCCATCTCGCTCGAGCGGTAACCGAGATTTCGCACGGTCACGTAGACGTTGCCCCATCGATCGCCGCCCATGGCGTGGAAATGAACCGGACCGTCGGGCGGTTCCGGGTACCCGAAGGCGTGGAGAAATTTTCCCTCCGCCGTAAACTTCTGCACCGGGCCGTAGTAGCCGGAGACGAAAACGTCTCCGCACGGATCGACGAAAAGCCCGTGCGCCGCATTCAACTCGCCCGGGTAGAGCCCATCGGTGCCCCAATCGAAGAGAAACTTGCCGGAAGGGTCGTAGACATTCACACGGGCATTGTCGACATCCACAACAAACAGCCGCTCGCGGGAATCAAACTGCATGCCGTGCGCACGGAGCAGCATTCCCGGGCCGGTTCCTTTTTCCGCCAGGATTCTGCTGAACTCTCCATCGGGACTGAAGACCTGCAAGCGCGGCCGGTCCGACTTCTCGTCACTCACCCAAATGCGTCCGTCCGCGTCCACGGCCGCATGGCGCGGCTTGGTGAACTGGCCGGGCTCGCGGCCAGGCCCGTAACCGGCTTCCCCCAGAAATTTCCCTTCCGCCGAATACCGGACCACGCGATGGCTGCCTTCATCGACGACGATCACTTCGCCGTTGCGGCCGATGGTCAACCCATGGGGACTTTTGAGCCGCTCCAGTTTCTCGACAGGTTCGCCCCACTCGCGGACCAGCCGATAGGACGGCTCGCCGATTCCGGTGAGCACCGTTGCCCGGAGATAGCGGTTCGCGACGCCCTCGACTTCGGCGCCAATCGAAACCTCGCCCGGTACGGGGCGCTTGGCGGGAGCCCTGTACAGGCCGTTGGCGTCGATCGTTCCCCACTCGGAGTTCCCGCCGAACACGTCATTGACGAACCATTTCGCGTTCGGGACCGTCGTGGCTGCCTCGAGGCGTGCGTTCATCGTCGAAACGCGAAACTGCTGCCGTGCGTTGGGGGCGACGCGGACAATCGAGGGATGGACCCTGGCGCGCCCGAACCCTGGCGAAGCGGCGCTTGTGGCGGAAGCAGGCGCGACGCCTCCCGGATCCCAAATGGTTGCGGCAATGTAGCGTTCGCGGTCGGGCGCGTCGTTAAAGTAATAGACGGCGACGATCTTGCCGTCCGGCCGCTCGACCGACCGCACGTAACCCAGATCCCAGCAGCCGCCATCGTTGCGCAGAACCGTTTCATTACCCCAGGTGGCCCCCTGGTCCCCGCTGAGGCGCGCGCGAACCCCATACGGTGCGGAACGGTAGCCGTAAATCAAGGAAAGCCGCCCGTCCTTCAGCTTGATCAAACTGGGCGGATTGCCGACCGATCCGCCGGTCGAAGGAGCCGGGCGATTGAGAAACCGCCACGTGGCGCCGTCGTCATCCGTCGCCCAGGCGTCAATCCAATGCTGGTCTCCCTCTTTCCGGCGCAGCGTAGTCAGAACGCGCGATTTCGTCAGCCTCACCGACGACGGCATGATCGAGAAGCCGTTCGGCTCCGGACCGATCCAGGAAACGAAGTTCCACGTCTTCCCGCCATCGGTGGTGCGCACTGTCATCACCCGTCCCTCACGGCCGTTCACCTTGTGAGCGGTGATAAACGCCGTCAGGTCATGCTTGCCATTGACGATGTAATCGGTGCGCGCGGCAATGCCCGTGCGGCCGTAGTCAGGCAGCCGGTAGGGACCTTGCCAGCTCCGGCCACGGTCACGCGAGTAATAGAAGCGCGAGTACCCTTCGCGGCTTGAAACCATGCGCAGTGCAACGGCCGCGTCCGGATGAGTGAAATCGAAGCCGCCCGGACTCTCGGTTGGCTTTCGCTCCTGTCCCTCCGGCGTCAAGAATGACGGTTCTTCGATTCTCCAGGTCTCCCCACCGTCGACGCTGCGGGCGAAACGGAGCACCGACGGCCTGGCTGGGTCAACGGCGTGCCCGCTCTCGACGTTCTTGAAATAACCAAGGCTGAAGCCAACCAGAATTTCATTTCCCCAAGCCCACATGCCGTTGTTGGCGGGCCAACCGCCGAAGCGGCCACGCTCCTGGAACACCACGACGTTCCTCGCCGAATCGAGCGGTTGCGCGTCGAGCGCGGCGGCGGTCATCAGAATGGACAAGCAGATCCGTGACGTGAATTTCATCCTTGGGCCCTCGCGAACGCGACTCTTACTTTCTCTTGCTGGAGCGGTGAGCTCTCGGGCATCGGCGGCCGTGGGACGCCTCCATTACGACCGTGCAGGCGCATCGCCGCGCGAACATTGGCCGGCAGATTCGGCGCGTCGATGGCGTTCCAAAGCCGCAGCAGGTTCTTGTGAAGCGCAAGCGCCCGCGCATCGTCGCCCGCTCTCACCGCGTTCCACAAAGCCACCGACCACTCCGGCGCCGCCGAAAGAATCGCCGCCACCGCGCCGTGCGCGCCGAGCCGGAACGAAGGATAAAGAAGCGCATCCACGGCCGACAGGATTCGCACCCTTCCGGCTATCCCTTCTTCTTCGACCGACAGCAGCAGATCCGCGAGGGCCTTCATGTCGGAAGCGCTTTGCTTCACGCCGATCACTCCCTCCACGTCCCGAAGGATGCGCGTCAGCAGCGGCGGCAGCAGGTAAGACCAAGGGACCACGTTGTAAATGATCACCGGCAAACCGCTTCCGCGGGCGATCGCGTCAAAATGCGCGACCATGGCGTCGTCGTCCGGCCGGAAGAGGTAGTGAACCGGCGTCACCTGCAAGGCGGCGACTCCGAGATCCGCCACCGCCCGCGCGCGCTCCACGACAGCCTGGGTGCTGTTGGCGATGATTCCGGCAATCACCGGCACGCGGCCGCGGGCCTCTTCCACCGTCCAGGCCACGACGCTCCGCGTCTCCCCGGTGTTGAGCGTATGCCCTTCGCCGGTGCTTCCGCAGACCGCCAGTCCGTGGACCCCGGCGCGCTCGATCATGTACCGGACTTCCGCCCGATGCGCCTGCTCGTCAATCGAGCCGTCCGCCCGAAACGGCGTCACCAGCGGCGGGATGATGCCCCCAATCTCGACCGCACGGTACATGGAATGATTCTACTTCAAGCGTTTTGTTTCCCGTCCGATTCCTGTTTCGTCTCCGCTCAAGCTATCGCTCGGCCGGCTCGACGATGGCCGACATGGAGCCCCTCGACTGGGGCATGCGCTGGTCGGCGCCGTAGGCGTGGATCTGGTCGCGGCCGAATTCCGCCTGGGGCAGTTCGCAGGTCATGACGATGGTGCGGCCAGTGGTATCGACCTCGACGGCGCGCTGGTAGGCTTCCGTCTCCGAGAGCAGGAACAGCTTTTGCAGCATCTCGATGACGTAATCGTAGGTATGCTCGTCGTCGTCCAGCAGGACCACGTGATAGAGCGGCGTGAACTGTTCGCGCTTCTCGGTGTGGGTTCCCTTCTCGGGAACAACGACAGTGTCCGGCATCCTCGATCTTAGCCACGCTCCAGGGCCGCAAAGATTTGCGCGATGTTGGAGCCGACCGCGTCGGCCAGCACCTCGGCCTCACCCAGACCTGGAGGCAGGCTCCTGTATTTGAGTATATTGCGGGCGGCGAGACTGCCGTAGCCTCCGTCGGCGAGGGTCTTGAGCGATGCCGGCGGAATGGACTTCTGCAACTGCTCGAGCGTGCGCCCGTCGCGCTTGCCGCGGGCGACGGCTTCGGTGAGCTCTTCGATGTAGTTGGCCATCTGGTAGAGCCGGTCGCGGGAGTGGTGCACCTCGCCGTGACCGCCGGCCACGTGGGCGAAGTCGAACTCGGCCACGCGCAGCAGGGTGCGCGGCCATTCCCGCGGGTAGCCGTCGCCGAGAAACGGGGCGAAGCTGTGCAGCAGGTCTCCGGTGGCGACCACTTTTTTCTGCGGGCACCAGACCACGACGTCGCCCGCGGTGTGCCCGCGCCCGCGAAAGGCCAGGTGCAGCTCGTGCGCTTTATCGTGCAGAATCAGGTTTTCCTGGAGCGTCACATTCGGCAGCTCGGGGGCGAAGTTTTTCATCTCCGCCAGGTAGTCGCCGGTTTCGCGCACCGTGCGCTGCCAGTGAGACTTCTCGGCCGGGGTGGCCGCCTTCCCCAGCTTGTCCCTGGCTTCGGCCAGCGATTTCTGCGACTGCTCGAGCGAGGCCTTCAGCCGCGTCGCCGCGTGCTCGGAGAGCAACCGGCGCGTGGCCTCACTCGCCACCAGGTCGGCGTGCGGGGCGATCTTGCGGTAGGCCGGCATACCCTGGGCGTGGTCCCAGTGGAAGTGCGACGCCACCACGTAACGAACGGGCTTCTTTGTAATCTCGCGGCGGATCTGCGAAACCAGGGACACCACGGCCGAGGGCTTCGAGTGCGTGTCCAGGATCAACAGGTCGGAAGCGTTCTCGAAGATGACGGCGTTGCAGTTCAGCAGCGCCTGGGGTCGGGCGAGCGCGGCGTAGACCCCATCGGCCACTTTTTCGATGTCGAACAGCGCGGGCAGCGCGGGGCTGGACTGGGCGCGTGCGTGTGTGGCGCGGAACAACGCCTGCTCCAGGACAGCGGCGCCGGTCCAGCAGCCGCCCAGGACAGTTCGAAGGAAACCACGGCGCGAATGGGTGTGCATGGGCAATATCGTATCAGCAGGCGGCGGCATGATACCATGGGAGCGGAAAGGGGGCGTAACGGATTCGACGGGATTGGATTGTCGTGGAAAGGCGTGCCGGGTTCCGAGCTCCCGTTAAACGATCGGAAAACCAAAACTGCCAACACGCAGTTTGCATACGCAGCCTAATTAATTAGGTTGCCGCTCCGGGTCATGAGGCCCGCATCGTGGTCCAGGGGCGTCGACATGGCGGGATAGGTTGAAGGCTTCGGTCCGGAGCCGCAGGCCGAGATCAATCGGGCTGGACCGTCGCGGGGCTTGCCGGTTCGCGAGCGGCGGTTGAAAACTTCGAATCGGATACGCACGTAGTTCTTTTCACGGTGAGCATTCTCGGACGCGGGTTCGACTCCCGCCGCCTCCAGCCTTCGCCAAGGCTTCGGCTGGCAAGCCGGAGCGTTGACGAAGGCTGCCCGCCGTAGCCCGAAGGGCGAAGGAGGGCACCAAGGCCGCCCGCCGTAGCCCGAAGGGCGAAGGAGGGCACCAAGGCCGCCCGCCGTAGCCCGAAGGGCGAAGGAGGGCACCAAGGCCGCCCGCCGTAGCCCGAAGGGCCAAGGAGGGCACCAAGGCCGTAGCCCGAAGGGCGAAGGAGGGCGTTACCTCGATGCACTATGTCTACCTCCTCCAGAGCCAATTCAACCTGTCGCACCGCTACGTCGGCCTGACGAGTGATCCTAAAGCTCGACTCGCCAAGCACAACGAAGGGGGAGTTCCACATACGTCCAAGTTTCGTCCTTGGGAGATTCGAACCTACGTGGCCTTCTCCAGCAGGAAACAAGCAGCCGAGTTCGAACGCTACTTGAAATCAGGATCAGGCCGGGCGTTCGCCAACCGCCGCCTCTGGCCCCCGCTTCGCCCGTAGCGACTCAACTGATCCCCATCCAGCAACCCTCAGCGCAGCTTCTCCTTCAGCAGATCGTTGACCGCTTGCGGGTTGGCCTGCCCGCGCGTGGCCTTCATGACCTGGCCGACCAGAAAACCGAGCACGCCCGTCTTGCCGCCCTTGAACTGCTCCACCTGGCTCGGATTGGCGGCGAGCACCTGGTCGATGACGACGCCGAGCGCGCCGGCGTCGCTGATCTGCTTCAATCCTTCGCGCTCGATGATGGCGCCGGGCGACTCGCCGGCCGCCCACATCTTCGGGAAGATCTCCTTGGCCAGTTTGCCGGAGATCTCCCCGCGGTCGATGAGACCCACCAGCTCGCCCAACTGTTCGGGCGCGACCGGGGATTCGCCGATCGTCTTGCCCTCCGCCTTGAGCGCCGCCATGAGGTCGCCCATCACCCAGTTGGCCGCGCCGCGCGGATCGCCGCTGGCGACGGCCGCTTTCTCGAAGTACGCGCCGAGCTCCGGGGTGAGCGTCAACACCTGGGCGTCGTACTCGCGCAGGCCGTAGGTTTCCATAAACCGCGCGCGCTTGGCCGCCGGCAACTCGGGCATGCGGGCCCCAATCGCGGCCAGCCAGTCCTGGCTGATGCGCAGCGGCAGCAAGTCGGGCTCGGGGAAGTAGCGGTAGTCGTGCGCGTGCTCCTTGCTGCGCATGCTCATGGTCTCGCCGGTGTCGGAGTTATAGAGGCGCGTCTCCTGCACCACCTGTCCGCCGCTTTCGATGGCCGCCACCTGCCGCTGGATCTCGTAATCCAGCGCCATTCTCAGGAACCGGAACGAGTTCAGGTTCTTCACTTCGGCCTTGGCACCGAACTTTTCCGCCCCGCGGACCCGCACCGAGACGTTGGCGTCGCAGCGGAGGTGGCCCTTCTCCATGTCGCAGGTGGAGACGCCGACGAATTCCAGCAGCAGCTTCAGCTCGCTCAGGTAGGCGTAGGCCTCCTCGGAAGACCGCAGGTCCGGCTCGCCGACGATCTCGATCAGCGGCGTGCCACAGCGGTTCAGGTCGACGTAGGTGTAGCGGTCCGAATCGGGGAAGCCGTCGTGCAGGCTCTTGCCGGCGTCGTCTTCCAGGTGGACGCGGGTCACGCCGATGCGCTTGGGTCCGGCGGCGGCGGCGATGTCGATCCAGCCGTGCTCGGCGAGCGGCTGATCGTATTGGGAAATCTGGAAGCCCTTGGGCAGGTCGGGGTAGAAATAGTTCTTGCGCGCGAACCGCGACAAGGGGCGCACCTGGCAGTTCAACGCCAGGGCCGCGGCCATCGCCATCTCGACCGCCTCGCGATTCAGCACCGGCAGGGCGCCGGGCAGTCCCAGGCACACCGGGCAGACGTGGGTGTTGGGCGGGGCGCCGAAGCCGGTCGGGCAGGCGCAGAAGATCTTGCTGCGGGTGGCCAACTGGACGTGCACTTCCAGCCCGATGACCGGCTCGTAGCGAGCGAGCAACTCCGGCGCGACCGGCGCCGGCGTGGTCGATGACATCTTTATCATTCTATAGTAGGGCATGCGAACCGGGCTCCTCGCGGCCGTTGCCATGCTCGCGCTGGCCTGGCACACGGCCGCGGCCGATCTCATCCTGCACAACGGGCGGATCTGGACAGCCGACCCCGCACGGGGGTGGGCCGACGCGCTGGCGATCACCGGCAGCCGGATCACCGCCGTCGGCGGCGAGCGCGAAGTGGCCGCCTGGCGCCGCCCCGCCACGCGGCTGATCGACCTGAAGGGCCGGCTCGCCGTGCCGGGCTTCAACGACGCGCATATCCATTTTCTAAGCGGCTCGCTCGGGTTGTTCGAAGTGGACCTGACAGGCGCCTGCACGCTGGACCAGATGCAGCAGCGTGTTCGGGACTACGCGGGGAAGAATCCCGGCGACGGCTGGATCACCGGCTCCGGCTGGGAATACTTCTGCTTCCCCGGCCACCGGCTGCCGCGCAAACAGGACCTGGACGCGATCCTCGCCGACCGTCCCGTGTTCCTGCGCGCCTATGACGGCCACACCGGCTGGGCCAATTCGAAAGCACTGCGCATCGCCGAGATCACCCGCGCGACACGTTTCGAGGGGTTCGGGGAAATCGTGCGCGACCCCTCCAGCGGCGAGCCCACCGGCTGCCTGAAGGAAGGCGCGCAGCGGCTGGTGAGCCGCCACATCCCCCAGCCGGACCGCGCGCGCAAACTCGCCGCCCTCGAAAAGGGGATGAAGCTGGCCGCCTCGCTCGGCATCACCAGCATCCAGAACGCGAGCGGCGACCCCGACACACTCTCCCTATACGATCAGCTCCTGCGGGAGAAAAAACTCACGCTGCGCGTCTCGATGGCCTTCTCCGCCGGCCGTCCGCTGACCGAGGCGCGGCTGGGGGAACTACGCAAGCTCCAGGCGCTGCACAACGGGCCGCTGTTGCGCGCCGGCGCGGTGAAGTTCATGGTCGATGGAGTCATCGAATCCCACACCGCCGCCATGCTTGCGCCCTACTCGGACGACTCCTCGACCGCCGGCAGCCCGGCCTGGCCGGCCGCCGAGCTCAACGACGCGGTGGCGCGCTCCGACGCCGCCGGGTTGCAGGTCTACATCCACGCCATCGGCGACCGCGGCGTGCGCATGGCGCTGGACGCCTTCGAGCACGCGCGGCGAACCAACGGCCCGCGCGATGCGCGCTTCCGCATCGAGCACATCGAAACCATCGCCGCAGGCGACCTGCCGCGCTTTGCCTCCCTGGGCGTGATGGCGTCGATGGAGCCCATTCACGCCGACCCGGCCACGGTCGAGCTCTGGAGCCGCGCCGTCGGGCCGGCGCGCCTCCCGCTGAGCTTTCCCTGGGGCTCACTCGAGCGGGCCGGGGCGCGGTTGGTGTTCTCGAGCGACTGGCCGGCCTCGATCAGCGTGGATCCCATTCGCGGCATTCACAACGCCGTCAACCGCAGGACCGTCGACGGCCGTCCACCGGGCGGCTGGCTTCCCGCACAGCGTGTCAGCCTGGAGACCGCGCTCGGCGCCTACACGCTCGCGGGCGCCTGGGCCTCGTTCGAGGAATCGCGGAAAGGAAGCCTCCGGCCGGGCCGGCTGGCGGATGTCGTGGTGCTCTCCCAGGACCTGTTTCGCGTGGATCCGATGACGATTCACCAGACCCGCGTCGTGCTTACGGTGTTTGCAGGGCGGGTGGTCTATCAGCCCTGACGCCGCTGGCAAGAACCGCTTCCTGACGGTCGCGGCTCCGTTCTGAAGCCGCGCGCGTAAGCAAGCGGTTTTCCCCATTCTTACGATGGACCAATCCCTGCGGTCGTGGCTCGGAAACGCACACGAACGTTTTCCACCGATACTCCCGAGAGAAGGAAGGCGTATGCAAGGTTTCCATCCGGAAACCGATAGGATCCTGAGCGTCGCTGCACGCGGCACTGCCGCCTCCGTAAATGCCGGACGGGGTCGAGAGAAAGCGCGACGCCGGCGCACTAAGCAAACAGCTTTTTGGCTCTGTGGAGAACAAGCGCATGGAAGATCAGGATGCGATACGTGAATTCCTAGTCGAGAGTCATGAGAACCTCTCGCGTCTGGACACCGAGCTCGTCGAACTCGAGAAGCGGCCGAAGGACGCGGCGCTGCTGGCTAGCATCTTCCGCACGTTTCACACGATCAAGGGCACGTGCGGTTTCCTCGCGTTTTCGACTCTGGAAGCGATCACGCATCAGGCCGAGACCCTCCTGAGCCAGTTGCGGGATGGTAAACGGGAGCTCACGCCGTCCCTGGTATCCCAGATCTTGGAGACAGTCGACGCGACTCGAAAGGTGCTGGCCTCGATCGAAGCGAGCGGGGAGGAAGGTCCGGACCGCTTTGAGGACTTGACCGAACGCTTACGCGTCGCGTCGCAATCGACAGCCGGCCAGGAGAGCCAGTCCGCTGCCGGCCACCCGGGTCCCGGCATGTTGCCTGGTTCCCCGGCGGAACCTCAGGACGACCATGCCTCCTCCGAGACATCCGAGGGCAATAAGCCCGAGGAGGACGCCGCCAAGTCTTCCGCCGTGGCGGATGCGAACATTCGCGTGGGGGTCGGGTTGCTGGACAAGCTCATGGACCTGGTGGGGGAACTGGTGCTGACCCGCAATCAGATCCTCCAGTTCAACACCGAGCGCGAGGATGCCGCGCTCAACGCGACCTCACAGCGGCTGAACCTGATTACCACCGAGCTGCAAGAGGGCGTCATGAAGACGCGCATGCAACCCATCGGGATGGTGTGGAACAAGCTGCCGCGCGTTGTGCGCGACATGGCGGTGTCCCTCGGCAAGCAGATCCGCCTGGACATGGACGGGGCCGAGACGGAACTCGACCGGACGATCATCGAGGCCATCAAGGACCCCCTGGTCCACCTGGTTCGAAACTCGTGCGACCACGGCATCGAGCCGCCGGAAGTCCGCGTGCGCGCGGGCAAGCCGCCACAGGGAACACTGACCCTTCGCGCCTTTCACGAAGGCGGGCAAGTCAACATCGAGATCGGCGATGACGGGGCGGGGATTGACGTCGCGCGGGTCAAACAGAAGGCCATCGAGACAGGGCACCTGCGGCCCGAACACGCGGAGAAACTGAGCGATCGCGAGGCCCTGAACCTGATCTTCCAGCCCGGATTCTCGACGGCGCACACGGTGACCAACGTTTCAGGACGCGGGGTCGGCATGGACGTGGTGAAGTCCAACATTGAGAAGATCGGCGGCATCGTCGATGTCTTCAGCCGGCTCGGCGCAGGCTCCACGGTCAAGCTAAAAATCCCCCTCACTCTGGCCATCATTCCCGGTTTGGTGATCACCAGCGGAGGGGAGCGGTTCGTCATCCCCCAGGTCAGTCTGCTCGAGCTGATCCGGCTGGAGGGAGATTCCTCGGAAAAGCACATCGAGCATGTGCACGGAACACCGGTATATCGCCGGCGAGGGAGCCTGCTGCCCATCGCCTACCTGAATAAGGTGCTGGGGCTGAAATCGGACGAGCGGGCCGAGGCGGTCAACATGGTGGTCCTGCAAGCGGAAGACCGGCAGTTCGGGCTGGTTGTGGACGGCATCAACGACACCCAGGAAATCGTGGTCAAGCCTTTGAGCAAGCAGTTGAAAGGGCTCACCGTGTACGCCGGCGCGACGATCATGGGCGATGGCCGGGTGGCCCTCATCCTGGACGTGCTCGGCATCGGCCAGCGCTCCGGGGTGCTGTCGGACGCCCGTGAGCAGGCGCGCGCGGCGGCGGAACAGAAGACGCAATCCGGGATCGAGCAGCAGCGGCTGCTTCTGTTTCGGGCCGGTTCCTTCGAGCGCCTGGCCGTTCCGCTTTCACTCGTCGCCAGGCTCGAGGAGTTTCCCCGAAAGTCCATCGAACATGCGGGCGGATGCCTGGTGGTGCAGTACCGCAACCGCATCCTCCCCCTGGTGCCTCTCCGGGAAGTACTGGAATCCGGTGCGTCCGGCGAGGACCAGGCGCCCGATCCGGTGCAAGTGGTTGTTTTCAACGACGGCGACCGCAGTGTGGGCCTGGTGGTCGACCAGATTCTCGATGTCGCCGAAGAGGCGGTCACGGTGCGCCAGAAGACGGCTCGCAAAGGCCTCCTCGGCTCGGCGGTGGTAGGCAAACGGGTCACGGATTTCCTGGATCTCAACCATGTCATTCAAACGGCCACGGAGAATTGGTTTCAGGACACCGGCGGAGCCGCGAACGGCAAGCGAATCCTGCTCGCCGAAGCCTCGGCGTTCTCGCGAGGCCTGATCAGGAGCGGCCTGGACATGGCGGGCTACCAGGTCCTGGAGGCCGCGAATCTGGCCGAAGCGATTCGCGGGTTGGAGCAGCAACAGGTGGACGTCGTCCTGGCGACGCTGGACCTTCCGCCCAATGGCAGTTCCGCTCTGCTCGCCGCCATGCGCCGGAGGCCGGAGTGGCAGGCAATTCCGGTCCTGGCCCTGGTAGATTCGGCCGAGACGGTCCAGGCATCGGACGTGCGAACGGCGGGCTTCCAGGACTGCCAGGCAAAGTTCGACCGGGAGGCCATGCTCGGATCGGTGGCGCGGCTGGCCTCGAAGCTGGCTTCCGCCGAGACAGCGCCGGTGTCCGTGGGAAAGGAGAGTTAACCAATGGCAACCGATACCGCGACCATGAAATCCGAACTGGCGCAAACCAGCGGACAGTTCGCCACATTTTTCGTGGCGAACTTGTTTTTCGGCGTGGATGTTCTCCGCGTCCAGGAGGTGTTGCGCGCCCAGCAGATGACCCGCGTGCCCCAGGCGCCGGACGTCATCGAGGGGCTGATTAACCTGCGCGGCCAGATCGTCACTGCCGTCGATATGCGGCGGCGGCTCCGGTTGGCGCCACGCGCCGGGAACCAGTTGCCAATGAACGTGGTGGTCCGCACCGAGGATGGCGCTGTGAGCCTTCTGGTTGACGAGATCGGAGACGTGCTGGATGTGGACGCCGCAACGTATGAGCGGCCGCCCGAGAACCTCGATCCCGCCGCGCGCGAGCTCATCCGCGGCGTCTACAAGCTGAAGGACCAACTGCTTCTGGCTCTGGACGCGGAACGGACGACCGAACTGGAAACGCGTTAGTTAATGGTTAGGGCAGACAACCGCTTGACGCGCGCGGCTCAGAATCGGCGCGTTACCGAGCCGCGACCCTAAGGGAGCGGTGATTACCACTTACCACAACACAAGGAGAAAACAGAATGGCACGACCAGTGAAAGGCAGCGCGTCGCCGACAGGGGCAGGAGGTGGGCTCGCCGCAGCTCCCTCGGGGGGCGGGCGTTCACCCTCCCAAGGATCGGGTAACCGGGCGCGGACGTCAGGCCCTCCCCACAGCGGCTCCGGGGGGGGAGGCCGTTCCGGAGGCACGGACTCCAACGCCCAACGGTTCGGTATCGACGAAGCGAACCTCGCGGTCCGCCGGACGTTCATCCGGCTGGGCGATGAGGAGAGCAAGCTGTTGGTCGAGTTGACTCCCTGGGCGCGATCCACGGCGCCAGAGATCGCCAAGGAGTTCTACGACTGGCAGTTCGACTTCCTGCCCACGCGCCGCTTCTTCGAAAATCACGCGCAGCACACCGGAATGCCGCTGGCCATGCTGCGGAAGCATTTGGAAGCCGCGCAGACCGGCTACTTTACGCAAATCCTCGAGGGCGCCGCGGGCAACTGGGGCGTCGACTACTTCGAACGCCGGCTGAAGGTGGGACAGGTGCATGACAAGATCAACCTGCCTTTCAAGTGGTACATCGGCTCGTATACCGAGTTCCAGCGGCTGACAGGCATGTACCTTCGGAAATCCTTCCAGGACCCGGCGAAGGTCGCGGCCGCGGAGCAGGCCATAACCAAGGTTTTCAATTACGACATCCAGGCCGTCAGCGAGGCGTTTCTGTTGAACACGTTCGAGTCGATGGGACTGAGTCTCGACTCCATTCAGGTAGCGGCTGGATCGGACAAGACCGAGCACATCGACCAGATCAAGGAAGCCATCGAAGTCCTGATTCAGCAGGCCGACGCCCTGGCGACCGGGGATCTGGATAACAGCGTGTTTCACTCCGCGGAGCAGGAAACCGACAACGGGGCGCTGTCGAGTTCGATCGAGCGGGTTCGGGAGACTTTGAAGGTCCTGATTACCGACACCGACGTGCTCGTCCAGGCCGCCGCAGAGGGCAAGCTGGGAACTCGCGCCGACGCCGCCAAACACCAAGGCGATTTCCGCAAGATCGTGGAGGGCATCAACAAGACACTCGAAATGGTCGTTGACCCGTTGAAAGTCACGGCGCAAAACGCGGCCACGCTGGCCTCTTCGTCCGAAGAACTGACGGCGGTGAGCCAGCAGATGGCGGGCAACGCCGAGGAGACGGCCACGCAGGCCAACGTGGTGTCGGCGGCCAGTGAGCAAGTCTCGAAGAATGTCGCCTCAGTCGCTTCGGCCTCCGAGCAGATGCAATCTTCGATCCGCGAGATCGCCAAGAACGCCAACGAGTCGGCACGGGTGGCCAAGAACGCCGTCAGTGTGGCGCATTCGACTAATGAAACCGTGAAAAAGCTCGGCGAATCCAGCCAGGAGATCGGCAACGTGATCAAGGTGATTACCTCGATCGCGCAGCAAACCAACCTGCTGGCGCTCAATGCCACCATTGAGGCGGCGCGTGCCGGCGAAGCAGGCAAAGGCTTCGCGGTGGTGGCCAACGAGGTCAAGGAACTCGCCAAGCAGACCGCCAAGGCCACCGAGGAGATCGGTCAGAAGATCGATGCGATCCAGGGCGATACCAAGGGCGCCGTCAAGGCGATCGAGGAGATCGGTACCATCATCAACCAGATCAACGACATCTCCAACAGCATCGCGTCGGCGGTGGAAGAACAGACGGTGACCACCAATGAAATCGGCCGCAGTGTGACCGAAGCAGCCAAGGGCGTCGGCGACATCGCTAAGAACATCGGCGGAGTGGCCGTGGCGGCGAAGAATACCACGCAGGGCGCCAACGACACGCAGAAGGCGTCGCAAGAGTTGACCCAGATGGCGGCCCGGCTCCAGACGGTTGTTTCGAGGTTCACGTTCTGACGGCGTTGTGGGACAGGCCTCCTGGCCTGTCGTCTTCGGCACTCGGTGACTTCTGTCACAGGCCCCTGGGGACGCGGTAAGACGGATGGCATTCCTCCGCCAGGCCGCGTCCCTGGGCTATTTCAATCGAGATACGCAGGTGAAATGATGGCCAAAGCACTGGTTGTGGACGATTCGAGGGCCATTCGGATGATTCTCGCCAAGACCTTGAAGGAACTCGGGTATGAAGTTCGCGAGGCGGCCAACGGACGGGAAGCTTTGGAGGTGATCGAGGCCGAGAAGGCCACCGTGTCGTTGGTCCTGGCGGACTGGAATATGCCCGAGATCAATGGGCTGGATCTGCTCAAGCGGCTGCGCCAGGACCCGGAGCTTTCTTCGCTGGTGGTGGTCATGGTCACCACCGAGACCGAACTGGACCAGATGGCGGCCGCACTGGAGGCGGGCGCCAACGAGTATGTCATGAAGCCGTTCACCCGAGACATCCTCGTGGAGAAGCTCCAGCTTGTGGGGATCCATCCTTGACGAGCCCCTACAGGGGCTGCCCCCGCCTCGCGGCGGAGTGGCGCCCCACGATGCAGGGGAGCAAACGGTCAAACCGTTTGCTTAGGAGGGAATAGGCATGGCCGCGGTGAACAAGCGATTGCTCCAACCGGGAGAGCGAATTCGCGTGCTGATCGTGGATGACTCGGTGGTCATCCGGCGCCTGGTCACTCACGCCCTGGAGAAGGATCCGGAGCTCGAGGTGGTGGGGGCGGCATCCAACGGCGCGATCGCACTGCAACGCATCCCGCAGTTCAATCCGGACGTTCTCACGTTGGATATCGAGATGCCGGAGATGGATGGCCTGGAAATGTTGCGGCGCGTTCGGCGCGAGTATCCCCAACTGCGGGTTATCATGTTCAGCACACTTACCGAGCGCGGCGCTTTGGTGACCCTGGAGGCATTGACCCTCGGAGCCGACGACTACGTAGCCAAGGCTTCCAACGAAGGTTCGCTCGATCGCTCGATGACGCGCCTGCGGGAAGAGCTGATCCCGAAGATCAAACAGTTCTTCCACGTGCCGGGACAAAGCCGCGACGCGGCCCGTCCGGCGCCGGCGCCCGCCCCGGCCAAGCAACTCTCCCCGCGGGGCACGCCGGTCTTGCCGAGTACCAAGGCGCGGCCGAAAGTGATCGTGATCGGAGTCTCCACGGGAGGGCCGGCCGCGTTGGACGCGATCCTGCCGGCGTTACCGGCCGGCTTCCCATTGCCGGTCCTGGTGGTGCAGCACATGCCGCCTCTGTTCACCCGGTTGCTCGCCGAGCGTCTTCACTCCTCCTGCCGGCTGCCGGTCGAAGAAGCGAGTCAGGGCGAGCCGGTGGCAGCGGGAAAGATCCTGATTGCGCCCGGAGACTTTCATCTGAAGGTGGCCTTCAACGACGGCAGAGTGCGCGTGTATCTGGATCAGTCGCCGCCGCTGAACTCCTGCCGTCCCGCCGTCGACGCGCTGTTTACTTCGATCGGGGAGGTGTATGGCGGCGCCGTCATCGCCGTGATTCTGACCGGCATGGGGCAGGATGGGTTGCGCGGTGCGGAGATTCTCAAGGCACAGGGGGCAAGCGTCCTGGCGCAGGATGAGGCTTCCAGCGTCGTTTGGGGGATGCCCGGCGCCGTGGTGAATGCGGGCCTGGCCGATCGCGTGCTGCCGCTCGATCATGTGGTGCCGGAAATCCTGGTTATGGCGGGTTGCTCAGGATGAAAACCCGCTCGCTCCAACGAGCCTCTCAGGAGGGAGATACCGTGATCCAATTACGTCGAATTATCCTGGCGGCCGCCATTTGCGGCTCTCTGTTCGCCGGGGATGGCAAACCAACGGCAACGCTCTTTGAGCGGCTCGGCGGCATGAGCTCGATCCGCGCGGTCGTCGACGACTTTGCGACCCGCTTGCTGGCCGACTCGCGCGTAAACCGCTGGTTTGCTCATGCCGCCGGCGATCCGGAAAGGCTGGCCGCCTACAAGAAAAAGTTCGCCGACCTGGTTTGCCAGGCAACAGGTGGACCGTGTAAATACTGGTTCATTTGAAAGTTCCCGAGCGGGAGAAAGGCCAACTGCTCGGTTTGCTGGGACCCATGAATGTCATCAGTCATCAGAAAACGTAGTTTTCTGAGCATTGGCCGGGCGTGGATTGGGCCGTCGACATCATCCGCGCCGTAGGCGCGATCATCCGTCAATCATCCAGGGCAAGGTGTAAGGTGACGAA
>Ga0247727_10000944_pt1 | contig 70734 bp, 65 predicted proteins | sample WisWelCaveWW1625_FD_202498 | JGI IMG/M metagenome (GOLD analysis project Ga0247727, IMG submission 202498) | Biofilm microbial communities from Wishing Well Cave, Virginia, United States - WW16-25 | ecosystem: Environmental > Aquatic > Deep subsurface > Groundwater > Cave microbial mat | place... | reverse complement strand
CCGCCAAGGGCGAAGAGGACGACCGCGTGCGCGGCTTGGAACTCGGCGCGGACGATTACATCACCAAGCCGTTCAGCCCGCGCGAAATGGTCAGCCGCGTCAAGGCGGTCATCCGCCGCACGGAGGGTGCCAGCGGTTCGATGCACGACATCATCGAAGTGGACGAACGCCTCAAGATCGATTTCGACCGCCGCGAAGTGTGGCTCGAGGGCAAACTCGTCAAACTGCGCCCGACGGAATATCGCCTGCTTTATCATCTTGTGCAGAATGCGGGATGGGTGGTGACGCACGATCAAATTCTCGTGAAGGTTTGGGGATACGAATATCGCGATGAGCCGCATTATGTGCGACTCTACATTAACTACCTTCGGCAGAAACTTGAGAAAGACCCCGCCAGCCCGAAATACATCCTCACCGAGCGCGGTGTAGGCTATCGCTTTGTGGATTATAAAAGGCAAAGGGTGTAACGCGGAATTCATTTCGCAACCGTAAGTTGACACCAATCGCCTACGCATTGGAAGAAACACCTTGACTTTCATTCTGTCTGAAAAGGATTATACTGTCTTAGAAATAGGCTCAATTTTTATTGATCCAAGTAAATGGTTATTTAATGGTGAGGTGAAAAAATGTGGAAAACAATTGCTACTGTTGTTGGAATCTTAGCGGGTATTGCGGGTATGTTGGCACTTTTAATTACCATAGTAGATTACATACAGGATCAAGAAACATCCAACCGCCAAGATTTTGCACAATCTACACAAATATCCATACTTCTTAGAGAGTGTTTAATAATTCACCACAAAGGCTTGTACTGCGACTGAAAGGAGTGTCGAAGTGACACGCAGGACACAAAGGTTTGGCCCGTGAAGGAAAAAATTCGTGAAAATTCGCGAAATTCGTGGCTAAATTTTGTTCAAAAGGCAAACCAATCACGCCTGAACAGAATTTCAAAACACTCTCTTACACAAAACGCAATTTTCCAGGAACAAGTGAATCTACAGCGAGAAGCAGTTACTGCTCAAGCAGGCGGTGCAGGTTTCGGACCAACCACCACTGCAATAGCAAATCAACTGGTTGATCTTGAAAGTACTGTTGTAGCTTTGGCAACCTTACAATATTTACCATCTGCAACACCTTCTCCTTTTTGTTATGGAAGTGGTAGCATTCCACCTATTCCTAGTGCTCCTCCCAGTGGGTGTATTCTAATTGTTGAGTGGTGGGTAAAGCCTAACCCGACACCATGTGGTCTTCTTATTACGCGAGATATCCCGTCTTCTGTGCCTTCGGCGGCAGTTGGAACTTGGTATGTTGTTTACCCAAGCCGACCAGACTCACACATAAAAGAGTTCCAAGCAAGAGATATTCCATGTGAAATAAAAGACCTTCGATAGCTCCTATATGAAAACCAAACTGTTCATGACATTTATTCGATTCACATATCACATTTGCTGAATTCTAAACTTCTAACAATCCTCTTATCTCGCACCTCTTGACCAAAACTTCCATCAGGCATAAAGTTAAGCCCGCTTAACTAAAAAGAAGGCTTAACTATGTCTAAACAATTTCAATTTACGCAATCCATTCGTGCGTGGATGGATATTTTTATGCACCGCTCCATGCGCGGTTGGGGGCGCTTTGCCAAAAGCACGGGACTCTCCATGCCGCAGTTCAGTATCCTCATGCAGTTGCATCATAAAGGTCCATGCGGCATGTCAGACATCAGCGAACGGTTCGACATTTCCAACGCTGCCGCGAGTCAACTGGTGGAGAAACTTGTGCAGGCAGGCTACCTCGCGCGCGCCGAAGACCCAAAAGACCGACGCGCCAAACTGCTCACCCTCAATGCCAAAGGTCAAAAGCTGATGGCGCAAGGCGTGGAGGAACGCTATCGCTGGATGGATGAGTTGGTGAAGAATCTATCCGCTGATGAAAAAGTCAAGGTCAGCGAAGCGCTGGAAATACTGACGGTGAAGGCGAGGGAAATGGATAAGTAAACACCGTTGGTTGAGTAGGCGGTGTTCGTCCGCAGTATCGAAACCAACAGTTTTCATGAAATTACTTGTTTGCAGGTTACTGGTGGTTTCGATACGCCCCTCAAAGAGCATTCGGGGCTACTCAACCACCGATAATCTCAATTCTCCAATTCTCTAATTCTCTAATTACGAATTACCACTTACCCAAAGGAAACCATGCAAGCCACCCTCTCTCGAACCCAAACCCGCGCCCGCCGTCAACGCCCCTCCTTCAAAGGGATTGGACGCGCCATCCGTTACCTGACGCGTTATGGACGCCAGGCTCTTTTACCGTATCTCTTTCTCATCATCGCGACGCTGGCGCAACTCGCGGTGCCGCGTATGATTCGCAATGTGATTGACGCGGTCATCAGCGGATACATGGCGAATCAAATTATGGACGCGCTGGATAAAATCCCCGCGAGCTTTATGGGCGCGGCGTTGCCGAAGATTCTCGAAGCTACAGGGAAGGATATGTCCTTAACGCTGGAGCAGCTCAAAGTCCAGTTGGAAGCGGATTTAAATAACGCGCCGCAGATTCTCATCAACGCGCTGATCTTCATCGTCATCTTCGCGGCGTTGCGCGGAGTCTTCTCGTTCTTGCAGGCATATTGGGCCGAGAAAAATTCACAGGCGGTCGCGTACGACATCCGCAATGAGTTGTATTCGAAGATACAGTCGCTGTCGTTTTCGTATCACGATAAAAACCAGACCGGGCAGTTGATGGTGCGCGCCACCGACGACGTGGAGAAGGTGCGTGTGTTCATCGGGCAGGGATTGTTGCAACTCGTGGGCGCGATCATTTTGCTGACAGGCACGGTGATTATTTTATTCACCACCAACGTGAAACTCGCATGGACTTCGATGCCGATTCTGCCGATTGCGTTTGGGCTGTTTGTGTTCTTCGGAATCATCAGCCAGCCGTTGTTCGCGAAGGTGCAGGAAAAACTTTCCGCGCTCAACACGGTATTGCAGGAAAATCTCGCGGGCGTGAAAGTCATCAAGGCGTTTACGCGTGAGCGCGAACAGCAAACAAAATTCCGCGCCGCCGCAAACGATACGATGAACCAGCAAATCCATGTGGCACGTTTGTTCACGTTTTTATTTCCGCTGATTTTTATGGTGGCGAATTTGGGTCAAGCCGCGATATTGTATGTGGGCGGCGAACAAATCATCACGGGCTTGCTCACGCTCGGCGAATGGCAGGAGTTCTCGCTCTATCTCATTTATCTCTTCTTCCCCATCGCGCAATTCGGATTCATCATCACGCAGCTCGGTCAAGCCTCCGCGTCTGCCGAACGCATCTTCGAGATTCTCGATGCGAAGAACGATATCGTTGATAGACCCAACGCGATGACTCTGCCCGACGTGACTGGCACGGTGAAGTTCGAGGACGTCACCTTCCGTTATTTCGGCGGCGGCGACCCCGTGTTGAAAAATGTTTCGTTCACAGCGAATCCAGGCGAAACGATTGCCCTGCTCGGCGCGACGGGTTCAGGCAAGACGACCATCATCAATTTACTGCCGCGCTTCTACGACCCCAGCGAAGGCAAAATCACAATTGATAATCACGACCTGCGCGACGTGAGACTCGAATCGCTCCGTTCGCAAATCGGAATCGTTTTGCAGGAGACAACATTATTCAGCGGAAGCATCCGCGACAACATCGCCTTCGGCAAACCCGACGCGACTCTCGATGAAATTCAGAACGCCGCGAAAGCCGCCGCCGCGCATGACTTCATCGCAGCATTTCCCGATGGCTACAACACACACGTCGGCGAGCGCGGCGCCACATTATCGGGCGGACAAAAACAACGCGTCGCCATCGCCCGCGCAATTCTCTTAAATCCTCGAATTCTCATTTTAGATGACTCCACATCGAGCGTTGATCTTCAAACCGAGTCGCACATCCAATCCGCGCTTGAAGTTCTGATGAAAGGTTGCACATCCTTCGTCATCGCGCAGCGCATCAGTACCGTCGTCAACGCCGATAAAATCATCGTGCTCGATAAAGGCGAAATCGTCGCCGAGGGGGTACACAACGACCTGATGGAAGACAGCGCCATCTACGCGGAAATTTACAACTCGCAGATATTGTCCTACCAGACCTCACGGGTCTCGGAGACCCGTGAGGTCTCAGGGGAGGTGACACTATGATGGGCAATCGGCAGGACCTCTTCAAACAGGAAACCGTCAAAGCCAGCAACGTGCGCGCCACCCTCGCGCGCCTCGGCCGCTATTTCGCGCCGTATTGGTACATGGTTTTCCTCGCCCTCGCGGTCATCATCGCTTCAACCTGGATGACCATAACGACTCCCGAATTAACAGGGCAAGCCACCGATTGTTTCATTGTGCCATTGGGAGGACAAACCGCTTCATTCGGAAGCTTCGGCTTGACTCAGTCCGAAAATTCTTCTTCAGCCTGTTGGCTTGGGACGACCGACCCCGCCTCCCTCACCTTGACGCGTCAACTGATTCTCAAAGCCTACACCTGGAACGGCTTCCCCATCCCCGTCGCCTCCGAGATGACGAACGACTCGCGCATCGCAGGTCTCTTCCGCCTGACGATGATTATGACGGCGTTGTATGTATTCGGCGCGTTGTCCTTTGGTCTGACATTCCTCGCCATGACATGGGCGGCGCAGCACGTCATCCGTCAACTGCGTTTGCAGGTCTTCGAGCAACTGCATAATCTTTCGCTCAGTTACTACTCCGAACACACCGCGGGCGACTTGATGTCGCGCATCACCAACGATACCTCCGCCCTCGAACAAGGCACATCGTTCGCGCTGGTGCAATTCATCAGCGGTGTCATCCAACTGGTGTGGATTTCCTACAACATGCTCACGGCGAGCCTGCCGTTTGCCTTGCTCTCGCTATCTGTCGCGCCGATCATGTTCTTCGCCACTGCCTATTTCTCGGCGCAGGCACGTAAAGCCTTCCGCGCCAGCCGCAGGGAGATCGGCAACGTCAACGCGGAGTTGCAGGAAAGCATCTCGGCCGTTCGCGAAGTACAAGCCTTCAACCGCGCAGACGAGAACATCGAACAGTTCAAGGAGGTCAACGCCGCGAACCGCGACGCAAATGTACGCGCAGTTTCATTCACCTCCGCGCTTGCGCCTGTGTTGGAAGCGTTATCGTATATTGGGCTTGCCATCGTCGTTGGAGCGGGCGGCTGGGCTTTGCTCAAAGGCGAGACTCTTTTCGGCGCGACTGTAACCTTTGGTTTGGTCATCACCTTCATCGCGTACGTCCAACGCTTCAACCAGCCGATTCAACAAATCGCGGTCTTGTGGACGAACATCCAGAACGGCATCGCGGGCGCCGAGCGTATCTTCAACATCCTCGATGAAAATCCCGCTGTGCAGGATAAACCCACCGCGCAAATCATGCCGCCCATCAAGGGACTTGTGGAATTCAATAACGCTTCACACTCCTACGAAGACGGCGTGCCTGTGTTGAAGGAAGTCTCGTTCACCGCACAGCCTGGTCAAACCATCGCCATCGTCGGTCCCACAGGCGCGGGCAAGACAACGATTATCAATTTACTGCCGCGCTTCTATGATGTGACATCTGGCTCGGTGAAGATTGACAACATTGATGTGCGTGATGTGACGATGCAGAGTCTGCGCGAACAGATTGGCATCGTGCTTCAAGATACATTTTTATTCAGCCAGAGCGTGATGGAAAACGTCCGCTTTGGGAGACCTGACGCGACCGATGAAGAAGTGATGGCGGCAATCAAGCTCGCCAACGCCGATTCGTTCATCGAACGCCTCCCTGAAAAATATGATACCGTTCTCGGCGAACGCGGCTCAGGCTTGAGTCAAGGTCAAAGGCAACTGCTTTCAATCGCGCGCGCCGCGCTGTCAGACCCGAAAATATTAATTTTGGATGAAGCAACTTCCAGCGTGGACACGCGAACCGAGCGTCTCATCCAGAAAGCCTTTGATGAATTGTTGAAAGGTCGTACGGCGTTCGTCATCGCGCATCGCTTGTCCACCATCCACAATGCTGATATGATTTTGGTTCTCAAAGATGGACAGATCATCGAACGCGGGGTACACGATGAACTGCTTGCGCAAGAAGGTTTTTATTACGACCTGTACATGAGCCAGTTCAAGAAACAGGAAGAGATGGAGATCGCCACTGTTCAGTAATCAGTGAGCAGTAATCAGTAGGCCCTCGTCAAAACGACGAGGGCTTTGTTGTTTAAAACTCTTGACCTGAAAACCTCGGAACTTGAAACTCACTCAGGGACAGGATGCCTCGCGCTCTATCGTCCAACTGGTATCCTGTATCCACTCCTGTTGCGTGGACGCGCTACACACATCGGTTCCTGAAACGCAGCCTTTGGCAAGATGAGTGCCGGGCTCGATGGGAAGATACTGTGTCTCGCCTGCATAGATCGTTGAAACATAATAGTCATCCAGATACAGGTCGTAATCGGCGCAATTGGCGTTGACAATAGTCACCGTGATCGCCGTGAGAGGCGGGTTGCACACCGGGTCGCTTTGGATCGTCCACAGGGCGTTTTGAGTCCAGATCGTGTAATAGGCATTTCCACAATTGGCTGCGCTTGCCTCACAGGCTTGAACCCCATGCTCGCCTGCATTCACCTCGATATCCACCTGCGTTCCAGAGGGCACGGTTGCCATCAAATTTCCGTCCACGTAAAAATCCTGCAACATACAGTGGGCGTTATAAATGCTGACGACGACCGGGCTAAGCACAGGCGCGGGCGTGGAGGGTCCCCTGCGCATCCATTCGATCAGGACCGGGCTTGCCAGCAGGGCAGTGAAAATCGCGACCGCTCCGGTGATGATTGCGACGCGAATTTCAGGGGAGAGTTCCTTTTTGGACTTGCGTCTTGCCATATCCTTAACTCCAATTGCTCTGAGGAAGATTATAGGTGCGAGCATCCCCCATGTCAATTTTCAGATTCGTTAAACCGTCTTCCTGCAAAGCAGGTCCGTTCGTATTCGACTTCTGGGCACAATCGTCACGGAAGCATATCACTTCTGATAGGCTTGCGTTGCGTAAACGGCGCGAGAGTATAATCCGCTCATGCCAGAGTGGATTGGCAAGACGATCAGCAAGGTCCGCATTGAAAAGTATCTCGCACGCGGGGGAATGGCAGAGGTGTATCTCGGCACACATCTCACTCTTGAACGTCCCGTTGCAGTGAAAGTTCTGCACAGTCATATCGAGGAAGACCCAAGCCTGCTGGCGCGCTTTCAACGTGAGGCGAAGGTGGTGGCAGGGCTTCGTCACTCCAACATTGTTCAGATCTTCGATTTCGATACAGCAGATGGTCACCCCTTCATCGCGATGGAATACCTCGCGGGATCGTCACTTGCTGTGTATCTACGTAATTTGCACGATGCCGGCGGACGCCTGCCGTACGTGCAAATCAACCGTTTATTGGCGGCGCTTGCCTCCGCGCTCAATTATGCACATCGTCAGGGAGTGATCCATCGCGACGTCAAGCCGGGCAACGTTCTTCTACATACGAAATCGGGCGACGTCCAACTCGATAAGGAATTGCCCGAGGACGCCGAACCGGTTCTTACCGACTTTGGGCTGGTTCGCATTGCCCATTCAGCCGTGCAGACAACCTCCGGCGCAGTGACCGGCACGCCCGCGTACATGAGTCCCGAACAAGCCGGGGGCAGGCGGGTGGATTCACGAACCGATGTTTACTCACTGGGCATCGTCTTGTATGAAATGCTCGCGGGGCGTGTCCCCTTTGAAGCGGATAGCACCATGGCTATCCTGCTCATGCACATCAATCAGCCTCCTCCACCCATTGAAGGGATTCACCCGGCGATACAAAACGTGATAGACCGCGCGCTGGAAAAAGACCCGGACAAACGCTACCAGACCTGCCGTGAACTGCAATTGGATTTTCAATCGGCAATCGAAGCCAGTTCGCGAGCAGAAACCGTCGCAGCGGAGAAAAAGCCGGCGAAACCGGAGCAAACAAAACGCTCGAGCCGGAGGCGGGTTTGGATCGCTTTGGGCATCATCTTTTTTTGCTTCCTATGCGCTCTTGAGATTCGGAATCGCAATCGTTCCGCCGCGACTCCAACAGAGCCGCCTGTGGTCACCGATGCTCCGATCATCGAAGAAATGCCGACTGGGTTCGTATCTGTATTTCCACCCGTTGCAGATGGTGTGCCAGTGGGAGTCCTGGACTTTACAGATAATGCAGGCATACTGAGCCGGGCATTATTGAGTGCGACATTGGCATTCCCGCCGGAAGGTACACAGTATGAAGTCTGGCTGGTCGGTGATGGCGGTGCGCAAAGTTTGGGTGTGTTGGCGCTGAACGAAAGTGAGGGCACGGAACTTGTCTTTGACGAACCCCAGGGCGGGAATTTACTTGCGGCGTTCAATCGTTTCGAGATCACGCTGGAGTCGAATCCGGATGATGACTCGGCGAATTCATCCGGTCAGGTGATTTATTCCTCTGCAATTCCGCCTGAAGCGTTTGGCTATATCTATCACCTCATCATCGGCTCTGACGCAACGCCCAATCAGGTCTCGTTGATGTTTGGTTTGTATGTGCAAACCGACCTCGTCAACCAATATGCTGCCGCGATGTTGACTGCGTACGAGACGGGAGACGAAGCAGGCCTGCGCGCGAATGCGGAAGCGGTGATCAATCTGCTCGTAGGGAATCAGGCAGGGGATTTTTATGGAGATTGGGACGGTAACGGAGAGACCTCCGACCCCGGCGATGGGTTTGGTCTGCTTGCGAACGGAGAGCAATCCGGCTATCTCAATGGCGCCAACACGTACGCAGACTATACCTTTGCGGCAACCGATGCCAATGCCGAGATCAAATATTACGCGGAAAGTGTGAAAACATGCGCGCAGAATCTAGATGCATGGGCGCTGCAACTGCGTGATCTGGTCGCAACGATTCCTCAGGCGCCCTTTGATGAAAACCTCGATCCGACGATTCGCGAAGCGGCTGGCTTGGCTTCTCAATTGCTTTCCGGTGTGGATGCGGATGGGAATCAATCCATTGACGCCATCCTCGGTGAATGTGGCGTGTTGACCATGTACGGTTATGCCTATTACCTGCCGGATATGATCATCCTGCCCGGCGCGGGTCAATTGCCTCCGCCGGTGCAGTAATCCTTTGGCAGAGTTACAGGGAGAGCCAACGTGATGAACAACGATGATCTGCCGAGTGCAGGCGCCGATCCGTTTGCACCTCCGCCCGAACAAAACACTCCGCGTTCAGGCTCCTGCCTGAATTGGGGGCTGATTTTGATTGGCGGATTGATCACTTTATTTGGGTGCACGATGGCATTTGCAGGCACATCCATACAAATCGAGGAACAGGGCGATTGGGGAGGCTTTTTTGCATTTCTTATGTTATGCCCATTGTCTATTGTTGTGGTGGGCATCATCCTTTTGATTTTTGGCGCGTTTCCCATGTTGCGGAAACGACAGATCGAAGAATCGTAAATTGACTCATCCTCTCTGTGACCAAAGAGGGGATGAATGTTTAAAGGAGAATTAATCTCAAGCCGAAAACTGTGTGGTATACAAATTTGGAAACGAAATCATCCGCAGGGGGAATGAATCGAATCGATCAGCCATGTCGAATATTTTATTGCGCCACCTGACCTTCCTGTACGGAGAAGATAAAGCATCTCTACTGCTGGATCGAGTTCAATCGCTTCTGGCGGATTATCGCGCCCGCATCCAACCACGGGACGGCAGACTCAGCCAGCGCGACTCGCTCCTCATCACCTACGGCGATCAGGTGCAAAGTCCTAACGAAAAACCGCTTCAATCCCTCAAGAAGTTTTGCGACAAATACCTAACCGACATCGTCAGCGGGATTTACATCCTGCCTTTTTACCCATGGACATCGGACGATGGTTTCTCGGTTGTGGACTACCGCCAAATTGATCCAGTCCTCGGTGATTGGGAGGATGTTTCGGCGATGCAGAACTTCCGCTTGATGTTCGACGCGGTGATCAACCACATCTCATCGCAAAGTGGATGGTTCCAGAAATTTCTACAGGATGACTCGCGTTACTGCGATTATTTCATCACTGTCGAAGGCGAGCCGAATCTTTCGCAGGTTGTGCGTCCGCGCGCGTTGCCTTTGCTCACGCTATTCCAAACTCCGTCGGGCGAGAAAAAAGTTTGGACGACCTTCAGCGCTGACCAAATTGACCTCAATTTCAAAAACCCCGAAGTTTTGCTTGACGTCCTCGATATTCTCCTGCTGTATGCCGAACGCGGCGCGGACTTCATCCGTCTCGACGCGATTGCTTATCTCTGGAAGGAAATTGGTACAACCTGTATTCACCTTCCGCAAACACATGCTGTCGTCCAATTCCTGCGCGCCGCGTTGAACGAGGTCGCTCCGCATGTACATCTCATCACCGAGACCAACGTTCCGCATGTTGATAATATTTCCTACTTCGGCGATGGACACAACGAAGCGCAACTCGTCTACAACTTTGCCCTGCCACCGTTGACGCTTCACGCTTTTCACACAGGCGACGCGCGCATACTATCGGATTGGGCGAAAACGTTGACTCTCCCCTCCGATAAAACGACCTTCTTCAACTTCCTCGCTTCACACGACGGGATCGGGCTGAATCCTGCCCGAGGGATTTTATCCACCGCTGACATCAACTCACTCGTGGACAAAACGCTTGCTCATGGCGGCTTGATCTCCTACAAACATAACGCGGACGGGACGCAGAGTCCCTACGAGATGAATATCAATTACTTTGACGCGCTCTCAAATCCAAGTGGAAATGAATCGCTCGATTTGCAAGTGGATCGTTTCATCGCCGCGCAAGCCATCATGCTCTCGCTCATCGGCGTACCTGGGATATATTTCCACAGCCTGTTCGGCTCGCGCGGCTGGCTCGAAGGAGTAAAACAAACTGGACGTAACCGCACGGTCAATCGCGAGAAGTGTGATTTTGAAAAATTACAAAATGAACTTGCGGATGAAAACTCCCTTCGTTCAAAGGTCTTCTCGCGTTACCGCCAGTTGCTGATAGCGCGAAGCGGTTCAACCGCATTTCATCCGCACGGCAGGCAGAAGATATTGGATTTGAATCCTTCCGTTTTCGCTGTTGAGCGGATTTCACCCGATGGAAAATCACGCGCATTGTGTTTGCACAGTGTCGGCGCAAAGAAAATCAGTTTCAAAACAAACTACAATTCAGGAACGGACCTCTTCACAGGTAAATCATTGCAAGTTTCAAATGTCACACTCGAACCATATCAAATTTTGTGGACGAAAATAAATTCGGTGGTCGAGTAGTCCCGCGTGCTCTTCGCGGGACGTATCGAGACCAACAGAGAATAAAAAATTAAAGGTAATCTCATGATACCCACTTCCCACAACATCGGTTTTATCTCCACCCGTTTCGCGGGCACCGATGGCGTCTCGCTTGAAACGGCAAAATGGGCGACCGTGCTGGAGCGGCTCGGTCATACATGTTTTTATTTCGCAGGCGAATGTGATCGAAACGCGGACCAGTCCCACGTCGTGCCTGAGGCGTTTTATCGTCATCCTGAGATCGAGAAGATCAATAAACAGGCATACTCAGGCAGTTGGACGGTCACGCGGGAAGCGCGCGCGGCTCATCCCGAGATCGCCGCATTGCACAAGGATTTTTTCTCCATCTATGTGCGCCCGCCTGAAATGACGCGCCGCGTAAATGAATTGAAGGAATATCTCAAGGGACAGTTATATCAATTTGCATATCGTTTTGGATTGGAATTATTCGTCATCGAGAATGCGGTCACGATCCCGCTTAACCTGCCGCTGGGTCTTGCGTTGACAGAATTAATCGCCGAGACGGGTTTCCCCACCATCGCGCATCATCATGATTTTCATTGGGAACGCCAGCGCTTTCAAGTGAATTGCGTAGGCGATTATCTTGCGGTGGCTTTCCCGCCAACCCTGCCCTCCATTCGACATGTAGTCATCAATTCGATTCAAGCCCAGCAGATCGCTTCGCGTTATGGCGTGACCTCGCGCGTGATCCCCAACGTGATGGACTTCGACTCGCACCCGCCTGCTTCAGATTCTTACACCGAAACTGTGCGCGCAGATTTTGGCATCGAACGAGGCGAATATTTTTTCCTGCAGCCCACGCGCGTGATTCGACGCAAAGGCATCGAACATGCCATCGAGCTGATGCGCCGACTCGAACTCCCTGCAAAACTTGTCATCTCTCATGCTTCGGGTGATGAAGGCACGGACTACGAACAACGCGTGCGTGAATATGCTCATTTATTGAATGTGACCGTCCGATTCGAATCCGATCAGGTGCAGGATGAACGCGGCGCCACGAAAGACGGCAAAAAGATTTACACGCTCGGCGATGTGTATCCTCATGCCGATCTGGTCACATATCCTTCCACGATTGAAGGGTTTGGCAACGCCTTTCTCGAAGCCGTTTATTATCATCGCCCAATTCTGGTTAATAACTATTCCATCTACGAAGTGGACATCAAACCCAAAGGCTTTCGCGCAATCTGGTTTGATGGATTCATCAGCAAGGATACGCTGAAGAAGGCGCGTGAAATTTTATTAAACCCTGCGGAAGCGCAGGAATGGGCGGAGGAAAATTATCGACTTGCAAAACGGCACTTTTCCTTCACTGTCTTGGAACGCCGCCTGCAAGCGATTCTCGCAGATTGTTTCGGACGGCAGGTATGAAGGAAAAACGTCCGCAGGTTTCCCCGCAAGACCTGAACGAGTCAACCAAACCTGCAGGACGGTATGTGAGGTGAGTTATTGATATGAACATCGCCATTCTTCATTACTCGGTTCCGCCCATCGTCGGCGGCGTGGAAAGCGTGATCGCCCATCATGCGCGGTTGATGTCGGCGGCTGGACATTCGGTGCGTCTCATTGCTGGGCGCGGTGAAGCGTTGAGTGACCAGATTCCATTGATAACGATTCCGCTCGCCGATTCACGCCATGAGCGCGTGGCAGAAATGAAGGAGCAATTGGATCGTGGTGAAGTGACGGGGAATTTCGAATTGTTGCGCAATGAACTCATCAACCAATTGCAAGGCGCTTTATCAGGCACGGATATTTTCATCGCGCATAATGTTTGTTCCTTGAATAAAAATCTGGCATTGACTGCCGCGCTTCATCAACTGCACACATCTGCTCCGCGAAAACTGCCGCGTTTGATCCTCTGGCACCACGACCTGGCATGGACAACGCCGCGCTACCTCCCTGAACTGCACGATGGCTATCCCTGGGATTTACTGCGCACGGATTGGGGTGAGACCACACATGTCGTAGTTTCGGAACTGCGCCGTGCAGAGTTAGCCAATTTGATGAAACTCGAACCTGATTCGATTCAAGTCGTTCCCAATGGCGTGGACGTTTCACGCTTCTACAAACTTGAATCCCAAACTCAAGCCCTGTTGGAACGAACGAAATTATTAGATGCCGCGCCGATTTTATTGCTCCCCGTCCGCGTGACGCCGCGCAAGAATATTGAACTGGCTTTGCATACGCTGGCTGAATTGAAAAAACATTTTCCTCAAGCCGCGTTGGTGGTGACTGGACCGTTGGGTCCGCATAACGGCAATAACATCAAATATTTTGAGCAGTTGATCAGCCTACGAAAACAATTGGGCTTGGGAGAGTCGGCACATTTCCTGATTGAATGGAGTGAGTCCTTTCTGCCCGATGAAGTGATCGCTGACTTTTATCGCATCTCAGACGGGCTGTTCTTTCCCAGCCGCGAAGAGGGATTTGGCATTCCGTTGATCGAAGCCGCGTTCAGTCACCTGCCCGCCTTTTGCGCGGACATTTCTCCCCTGCGTGAGTTGGGATTGAATGATGCGACTTTCTTTTCACCTGATGAAAGCCCCGCAAAAATTGCGGCGATGCTGGCAGAGTATTTCCAATTTTCATCCACTGCGCGCCTCGCCATGCGCGCGCGTTCGTCGTTCCGTTGGGAGGCGATTTACCAGCAGTACATTGCGCCTATGCTGAGGATGCGTCGCACTACATAAAGGACAAGCCCATGCAAAAACATTCCACATTTACACCCATTCATACCGTTCTCGTTCCTTTGGTCCACGGAGGACCGGGTTTGCACGCGCTGGAAGCCGCCCGCCATTTGGACGCGGACATCATCCTTGTCGGTGTGGTGGTCGTGCCGCGCGGTGAATCGTTAAGTGTGGGCGCGGCTGCCGCGCGCGCGTTGCGAAAACAACTGCGCCATTATGGAAAGGACGAGCGTACTACGAGCAAATCGCAGATCATCGTTTCCTACCGCCCGTGGGATGAACTCTCAAACCTTCTGCAGAAGGAAAAGCCCGACCTGCTCTGTTTGGAATGGGACGCTCATTTCACCGCCTTAAGCGCGACGACGGATGATGTGTTGACGCGCCCGCCATGCAATGTCGCTTTGGTGCGCGGGAAACTGTCAGATAAACCGAAGCAGGTTTTGGTCCCAGTGCGAGGCGGTCCTCACGCGGAATTGGCGTTACGCGTGGGACTGGGCTTGGAATCGAAAGGCGTGACGGCTCTTCACCTGCGTCATCCTGATGACCCTGACGCGGGAATCGACGCGCCCTTCAGAGGACTCGAACGCGTCCTGAAGCAAATGCCCGAGGTGCAGAAGCAGTTTGCAGTCACGGAGGACGCGGCGCAATTCATCCTGGAGAACAGCCAGAAGGCGGATGTGATCATTCTCGGCGCTACGTCCCAGCCGGTCACCAGTTCCGCTTCGCTAGGTCCTTTTGCAGACCGGATTTTGCGGGAAGCCCCCTGCGCGGTCATTGCAGTAAAAAGCGGACGCCCCCTGCCTCAAGCGGGTTATGATGAAAGCGCGGGCGTGCAAGCCATCTCGATCCTTGTGGACAAATGGTTCGCGGAAAACACGTTCCACGCGGACGAGTTCAGCGATTTGAAATATCTGCTTGAGTTGAAGCAGGAGCAAGAACTCTCCATCAGCCTTGCCATGCCAGCCCTGAATGAAGAGGAGACGGTTGGGAATGTAATAACCACAATCAAGGATGCATTGATGACGCGCGTCCCTCTATTGGATGAGATCGTTTTGATCGATTCCATGTCCAACGATCGCACGCGCCAGGTCGCGGAAAAACTGGGTGTTCCGGTATATATCCATCAGGAAATTCTCCCAATCTATGGCGAGCGGCACGGGAAGGGGGAGGCTCTCTGGAAAAGCCTGTATTGCACGAGCGGCGACATACTCATTTGGGTTGACACGGACATCGTGAACATCCATCCGCGTTTTGTATATGGGTTGATCGGTCCGCTTTTGCTCAGGCCCGAAATTCAATTCGTGAAAGGGTTTTATCGCCGACCTTTGAAGGTGGGGAGGAAGATACAGGCTGGCGGCGGTGGGAGGGTCACAGAGTTGACTGCCCGCCCATTGCTTAATTTGTTCTACCCGGAACTTTCCGGAATCGTCCAGCCTCTTTCCGGTGAATACGGCGGCAGGCGCAAGGCATTGGAGCAACTTCCGTTCTTTTCAGGGTACGGTGTGGAGATCGGCTTGTTGATTGACGTGTTTGAAAAGTTCGGCATCCGCGCGATTGCCCAGATTGACCTGCTGGAACGCATCCATCACAACCAGTCGTTGGAGGCTTTGAGCAAAATGTCTTTTGCCATCATTCAGGCGGTCATCAGCAGACTTGAGTCGCGCTACAGGTTGGGGATCGTGGAAAACGTCAACCGGACCATGAAATTGATCCGTTACGAAAAGGAGCGCTTCTTTCTAGATGTGGAGGAGGTCGCGGAAAAATCGCGCCCGCCCATGCTTGAACTGGACGAATACAAAAGCCTGATCGAGAGTAAGGAAATTGTTATTGACGAATAAACTATTCCTCAGGGTTTTTTGACGCCAGTTGAGAAGGTATTTCCTTTAACCGTTTTAGTAGCGGAGTCATCGTCACCCCTTGCACGAAAATGGAAAACGCGACCACGCCGAACGCGGCAGTGATGATCTGCTCGCGGTATTGAATCTCTTCTGGCAAACCGAGCGCAAGCGCGAGAGCCAGCGCGCCGCGCAAGCCGCCCCAGAATAGAATGTGCTGGTGATTCCTCTCGATCTCCAGCTTCGACTTGTTGAACAACATACTCAATGGATAGATTGCCAGCGCGCGCCCAATTGTGACGACGATGACTGCAACGACAATAACCGCGATCGCGCTCGGCAAATTTTGATTCGCTTCGCGCACACCGATCAAAAAGAAAATGATCGAGTTGGCGATGAACGCCATGAACTCCCAGAAATCCATGATGAAGGCGCGCCCTTTGTCTGAATAGGCGGTGGGCAGACCAAAGTTCCCTATTAAGATTCCAGCCGTAAGCGTGGAGAGCACGCCCGACGCATGAAGATCCTCCGCGATCAGAAATGAGCCATAGGCAACGACCGTGCTAAGCGCAAGTTCAACGAGGTGATCGTCGGTTGTGCCTGTGAGCAAGATCGCAACCCCCGCGCACAATACGCCGATCAACAAGCCGCCGAAGACCGACCATGAAGCATTGAGAATTGTCGTTTGCAGTGAAATATCCGCCCCTGAAACAAAAGCCAGGATAGCGGCGAATCCCACAGCCGCGACAGCATCGTTGAACAAACTTTCCGCCTCCACGAGCAGGCGCAAGCGTCCATGCACACCCGCCTCGCGAAATGTGGCGATGACCGAGACAGGGTCGGTTGCCGCGATGAGGATGCCGAACAACGCCGCGCTTTGCCACGCCCAGCCCGCAAGATAAACCATCCCCGCGCTTGTGAGCAACGCCGAAAGAATCACTCCAACGGTTGCGAACACAAGGATGACAGGCAGGTTGCGCATCAACTCGCGCCAGCGAATAAATAATGTCGCTTCGAAGATCAACGGCGGGAGCAACACCGTGAAGATCAATTCCTTGCTCAATTCGATCTCAGGCACGAACGGAAAGAACGATACGGCGATCCCCGCGATGACCAGCCCCACCGTGTACGGAATCCGCACGCGCTGGGTTGCGATCGCTACAAGCGTCGCGATGAATAACAGGAGATAAACGCTTTCGAGTGTGAGTTCCATGCGGTAAGTATACACGTGGAACTCACACCTGATACCTCATTTATGGTATCCTTGACCCACCTCACATTGGGAGCCTCGCATGTACGTTGCCATCGAAGGGGTCATCGGAGTTGGTAAGACGACCCTCGCCCGCCTGCTTCAACCCGCGTTCGACGCTGAAATTCTTTTGGAAGTCTTCGAAGAGAATCCGTTCCTGTCCGATTTTTACGGCGATCGCGAACGGTACGCGTTTCAGACGCAAATATTTTTTTTATTGAGCCGCTATCATCAACAACGGCGCACCGTGCATGACATGGTTTCAACGGGCAGGAATCTTTTTGCCGATTACACCTTCGCAAAAGATGCGCTCTTTGCCCGCATCAATCTCAAGGGCGACGAACTCGATATGTATTACAAAGTGCACGAAGCGCTCGCGGAAAAAATCGAAAAGCCCGACCTGCTTGTGTATCTGCAAGCCACCACCGACACGCTGATGCAACGCATCGCCTTGCGCGACCGTCCGTATGAACGGCAGATGGAACGCGCGTACATCCACGAACTGAATCTCGCGTACGACGATTTTTTCTCGAAGCCCTTCGACCACACGCCTGTGTTGACGATTGACTCGAACAACCTGAACATTATTCAGAAACCCGATCATTTGAAGCAGATCGAAAACCGCATCCGACAAAGCCTCAGCCTGCCTCCGTTTCAGCAAGCCTTTCCCTCTCCCTTTGGGAGAGGGTAGGGTGAGGGAGATGTATGCGTGTCACCCGTGAATCATTGATCCGAATCGCCAAAGAGACTGCGCAGGAGCGCGCCTACAACGACCGCGACATCATCGCCGCGTATCTGACCGGTTCGCTCGTCTCGAAGGAACACGACCCCCTGCTTGGCGGCACTGCCGATGTGGATATTATCTTTGTTCACAACAGCGAACCGAAGCACCGACGCGAGTTTGTGAAACTGACTCCCGACTTCCACGTGGATATCGGTCACCGCGCGAAGGCGGAGTTCAAACGTCCGCGCGAGTTGCGGCTGGATCCGTGGCTGGGATGGGAAATGTACGACCCGATGTTGCTCTTTGAGCGAGAGAAGTTTTTCGAGTTCGTGCAGGCAGGCTTGCGTGCAGGCTTTGAGTTCAATGCGCCCGCGCCCGCGTTACACCGTTCGCGTTTGTTGTTGAAGGATGCGCGCGCGATCTGGCGCGAGTTGCTTGATATCGGTGATCCGGTCCAGCCGAAGGATGTTCAGCAATACATGAGATCGTTATATCACGCGGTCAACGCGGTGGCGGAGTTGTCGGGTCCGCCTTTGGCAGAGCGACGCGTCATGTTGGACTTCGCGTCCAGGGCAGAAGCCGCTTCACGTCCGGGTATGGCGGCGGCGCTCGTCGGGTTGCTGGGCGCGTCCGAGTTGGATTCGTCCGTGATGAACGAATGGCTCGGGCAGTGGAAGTCCGATTTTGAAACGGCTTGTGCAAGCAGGGGCGTCGAAACGCGTATTCACCCCGCGCGCATGAATTATTATTTCAAGGCGATGGAGGCGATGCTCGGCGGAGATCATCCGAAAGCGGCGTTGTGGTCTTTACTTCGCACGTGGACGTTCGCCGCCGAGGTGCTGGCAGAAAATTCACTCGACGCGTGGCGCGCGGCGTGTGGTCAACTTGGGCTGGGGTGGATGGGATTCGATCAGCGTGTCAGCGCGCTGGATCACTTCCTCGATGAAGTGGAGGCGTTGCTCGACGATCTCGCCGCGCAGAACGGTTTGGAAACTTCGACGAGTATTTAAATCAGCCACAGAGCCGCTGAGACGCGGAGAGAAAAAAACTCTGTGACTCTGTGTCTCTGCGGCAAGGATTTTAAAGGTGAACATGAATCGTGATGAAGCCCTTTCTCTCGTACGTGAATATGTGAAAAACGAAGGACTCGTGCGCCACATGCTTTCTGTGGAAGCCGCGATGCGATTCTACGCGGAGAAATTCAGCGAAGACCCCGAAACGTGGGGAATGATCGGCTTGCTCCACGATTTCGATTGGGAGATCCATCCGTCGCTCGAACAGCACCCGCAGGACGGCGCGCCCATTCTACGGGAGCGCGGTGTGCCCGAAGACATCATTCAGGATATTCTGAGTCATGCGGATCATCTCAACCTGCCGCGCGATACCATTCGGCGCAAAGCCATCTGTGCGTGCGATGAGATCACGGGATTAATTACCGCCGTTGCATTGGTGCGCCCATCGAAATCGTTGCATGACTTGGAAGCGAGTTCCGTCAAAAAGAAGTGGAAGGATAAAGCCTTCGCGGCGGGCACGTCCCGCACCGAAATGGAACATGCCGCGCAGGAATTCGGCATCGAGTTGTGGGAACATGTGGGAAACGTGATTCAAGCGACGCGAAAAATCGCGCCGGAGTTGGGGTTGGAAGGAAATATCCCGAAACCATGACCGTGTCGGGACACGATAGTTCGTGTCCTTTTTTATTACTTGACTCCAACTCTTCATCGTTATACACTCAACATATGAGCGGCAATAAGTCTGATTAAATCTGGCAACACTTATTGGTAAAGGAGCGACCATGTCAGAAGAAAGGTTTGTCTCACGCGATTTTGTAGGCAAGCGGCGCGGAGGGGAGAAAAAGGATCGCATCCCGCCGGGTCAGTATCTCACAAATGATTTCCCGGTCCTCTCCGCGGGACCCACCCCATACACCCCTCTCGACAAATGGACTTTCACCATTGAAGGTCTTGTCAAGGAAAAGATCTCATGGACGTGGGAGGAGTTCCTTAAACTCCCTATGCAGAAATATGTTGTGGATATTTCCTGCGTCACCAAGTGGACTCATCTCGATATGAAATGGGAGGGCGTCAGTCTCGATGCGCTCCTTGAGCACGCAGAACTCGACCATAAAGCCATGTTTGTCACCGCCTACAGCGACGGCGGCTACACCACCAACCTTCCCCTTCCTGACATCATCAACGGTCAATCTTTCATTGCGTTGAAATACGATGACAAACCGCTTGCTCCCGAACATGGCGGTCCTGCGCGTATGGTCGTGCCGCATTTGTATTTTTGGAAAAGCGCCAAGTGGGTGCGCGGCATTCGCCTCATGGAAAAGGATAAGCCTGGCTTCTGGGAATCGGCTGGATATCACAACCACGCCGATCCGTGGAAGGAACAGAGATATTGGAATGACTAACATATGTCATTGCGAGGAGGGCGTAGCCCGAAGCGGTGAGGAGATTGCTTCGTCGCGAAAAACGCTCCTCGCAATGACATAGGAGACTCTATGAAACAAACCCTCAACTGGCAAATCGCTTCAATCACGGATATCAAACTTGAAACCGCCAAGATAAAGACGCTCACGCTGACGCTCCCTTCATGGATGCGTCACCGCACGGGACAGCATTACGACATCCGCCTGACCGCGGAGGATGGCTATCAGACTCAGCGAAGTTATTCCATCGCATCCGAACCGGAACGCGAAGGTGAAGTGGATATCACTGTTGAAAGAATCAACGACGGAGAAGTCTCGACATATTTGCACGATGTGCTCGTCAAAGGGGATCGCATCGAAGCACGCGGACCGATCGGCGGCTACTTCGTCTGGGAGGCGGGTCTATCGCCCGCGCCGTTGTTGTTGATCGCGGGCGGGTCAGGTGTGGTGCCGCTGATGTCCATGATCCGCCACCGCGCCGCGCTACGGGCGAAGAATCCGACGGCGTTGATTTACAGTTCACGTGCATTTGAAGAAATCATCTATTACAACGAATTGGAAAAATTGCGCAAGGCAAACAGCGGACTGCAAATCTTTCACACGCTCACGCGCGCTCAGCCCGCAGACTGGAAAGGCTACGCGCGGCGCATCGATGAGGAAATGCTGAGGGAAGTTGCAAGCCCGTTGGGCGGGGCAGTTCAGGTCTTCATCTGCGGACCGACACTGATGGTCGAATCCGCCGCGAATGGATTGGTCAAGATTGGCATCGACTCGAATCTAATCCGCACAGAACGATTCGGTCCGACAGGAGGCTGAGATGGAAGAGACGACAGATATCAACCGCGAACTGATGCTTGATGCGAATGCAACGGCTGGCTTGCTCCATGAAATCTTCGGGGCGGAAATGACCGCCGAGCCAACGGAATGCGCTAACTGCGGCAACGAAGGCGAGATCGGCGAACTGCTGGCTTTCACGCACGGACCCGGCATCGTCCTGCGCTGCTCTGCGTGTGAACAGATCGTACTGCGGATCGTTCAAACACCCGAAGCGATCTATCTCGATGCGCGCGGGGCGGTTTACCTGCGACTCACCATGCATAGGACTCTGCCAGAGAATGATGCCCCAGGTGGATAAATAATTCATAACGAGTAGGGGCGGATTTCGATCCGCCCTTTTTATTTCCTCAAGGTGTTCGGGCTTGACGAAGCAGATCCAACCCTGCAACGCAACCGGTTTGAAAGATCATGTCATTTGGCACGGATTGATCATTTTCATATAACTTTCCTGCCGGGTATTCTGCCCGAAGCGAGTATGCAATTCGCGGACCTGAATCGCCTGACGAGATAGTCAATAAATAAAATTTGCCGTTCGATTCCCAATCGGGTTCGAATTGGAGGGTAAACCAGCTTCCTTCAGGAAATTCAGAATTAGCAACGACGTTACGGATGATTTCTCTCCCAAGGTTGACATCTTGCAATACGAACTCAGTTGATCCTGCCGGGTCTGCATCCTTCCCGTTTACCCAAACGCGAATCTCTGTTGCGCCATTGCATTCGAGAACGATCTCCTGTTTGAGGGTCAGTTGATTCGAGATCGGCGAGGAATAGAGTTCGTCCGGAGCCCAGTTCTTATAATTGGGTTGATGGCACAGCCCGCCCTGGTAATATTGCGACCCGCATGACACGTGATAGGAGAGATACATCCCGCCGGTGTAAAAGATCAGGCTTGCGACGGTAAGGAGTGCGGGGAGCGCGACGGGGATGCGAATCCGCTGGAGGGAGGGCAAACCAGCCAACCCGAGGAAAAGAAGCGGCATGACCGTCGTGAAGTAGCGTCCTTGAACGCCTTCGATGGACGCGAATCCAATGGGGTTAAATGTGATATACAGCAAAACATATGTGCCGATGTAGGAAACGAGAAAGATCATTATCAACCCGAAGCGCGTGCGCTTTTCCAGTGAACCATCGCTGAGGAATAGGGAGGTAATAAGTCCTAACGTAAATAGATAATACGTCCAAATGGGGACGGGCCAGTATGCAAAACCATAAATCGCGACCCAATCCACGAGGTAGCTGAACCATCTGCCTCGAATCGTTTCTGTGAGGATGGATAAAAATTGGATCGGTTGTCCCAGAATGAAAAAGATTTGCCCGCGCGGATCCGTCCCTTCCGGTGCCGAATGCAGTTGTGAATACGCAATCAGGTTCCAACCAAGGACTTCGACGGCAAAGAGGAGCAAGGCTGTAGCAAGTAAAAGAACGTATCCATATCTAGTTTTGAATTGCGATGGATGAATGACGAGGAAAGGGAGAATGGCAAGAGGCACGATGTTTACTTTGCCCCAAAACAAGATGAAAAATAGCAATGCTAGAAAGCCCCACTCCCTCCAGCGAAGTTCCTTTTGATTCGCCATGGCAAGGGTTCCACCGATGAATAGGAAGGCAATGCCGTTCGAGATCGCATCCGCGCTGATGGTGGATGCTTGAAGAATCGCGACTGGGGACGCCGCCAGAATGGCGAGAATCCATTTGCCGAAGGGGATGAGTCGCACCGCCACCCAAACGAGCAGGAGATAACTCAACAGCCCGATGAGGCGGCAGGCATAATAAACCGTGAGCGCGGAGAATCCTGCGCGCCTGCCCAGCAAGCGCATGACCAGCGCCTGTGGGAATAATAACGGCGGCGAATAAACCGACCGCGTCTCGACGGTTCCGTACACATAATCGTACGCGTCGAGGGGCAGGCTTCCGTATTTTTCCCAGAAGTCCGGCTCCATCGCGCGGACGATGAACTGCCGGCGATAGGATAGTTCCCAATACACCGCAGGAAACGGCAATTTGCCATCCTCTCCCTCGTTCGGCACAAATTGCAGCGCGGACATCTGCCACACGCGCATGAGGTGTGTCTCTTCATCGTAGCCCCCGCTGATGGGCAGAATCAAGCAAACAGCAACCCCAAAGATCAAGAGCACCGCCAGCAGGTAGAGCTCCGCTCCGTGCCAGCGCGTGTTTCTAAGAATGACTTGTTCCTGTGCTTTCAATGCAATCGTCCTTGGAAAAGGATTGAACTACCGCTTGTCTCATAAGTAAGTAAACTTTTTCCATGCATTTGTAGATTGAAATTCAATCAAAAAGTTTAGTAAATTATGCGGCACTCTGTAATGCGATGATTTTGTAGGGGCGGATCGGCGTGTCCATCCTTTTTATTTCGGCGCTCTCACAGATAGAACTTTGGGCAAGCGTTCCAGTTGTTCTTTATCGAGTGTGATCAATTCCGTCCCAAACCGTAAAGCGACCGCGGCATAGACCGCGTCACTGGCACGCAAGCGATGGTTTGCAGCGATTTCAACTGCCAGTGTGGTGATGCCATCATCCACGTCTATGAATGTGGTGTTCGGGAAATTTTTTAATTCCTGAACAAAAGCCAGACCAAGTTCAGGCTTGCTTTGCCCGCGCGAGAAGGCGGCGGATATTTCGGGCAGGACCAGAATTGGGACAATGATGGGGAGCGACTGCCCGCGCACGCTCAACATGAAGGATTTGCTTGCCTGATGCGCAGGTTCGGTGAGGGTAAACGCGCTGACGAACACACTAGCGTCAATTGTGACAGGTGAATTCATCGCCGCATTTCCGAAAGGATTTCAACCGCGCTTTTCTCGCTCTCCCAGCCCTTGCTCAATTCCTCGCCAAGTTTCATCAGGCGATCCCAGATTTCATCGTCCGATTTCTTCTCAGGCAGGATGGCATCCATGGGGATAATCGCCGCGACGGGAACGCCGCGTTGCGTGACCACGTAACGGGCGCGCTGTTCCTTCACCGCGCGGACGACCTCCGACGCGCGGCTCTTCAACTCGCGGATGCCGATCTCTTCGGTTTTGGGTTGTTTCTTCTTCATGTGGTCACCTATGTGACCACATCATACTTCCTCAAGGTGTTGCCGTCAACCCCCTCCGCCCGCTTCGCGGAGCGCCTCCCCCAAATCCGACGAGCTGTACTTCGAATCCACATCCAAAATTTTCATCGTCGTATTTGGAGGAGGCTGGGAGGGGGTAAAATAAGAACCACAGGAGCACCCCTCCATGCCCAATCCTGACTCTAAAACCTACATCGTCAACGACCAGCCGACCGAGAAGGACGCGCTCGACTTCACGCCGTACGTCGAAACCCTCGCGGACATCATCCAGACGGGTAACACGCCCTTGACCATCGGCGTGTTCGGCACGTGGGGCTCGGGCAAGACTTCGTTGATGAAGATGGTGTGGAACGGCATTCCCGAAAGCGAGTACAAAGGCTTGCCAAAAGATTTTACGGTGGCGTGGTTCGACGCGTGGAAGTACGACAAGGAAGAATCGCTTTGGCGCGCGTTTCTGCTGTGCGTTTTATCGGCATTGAAAAAGACCGCGGGCGATCACGGAAAGCCTGTGGAGGAGTTCGATAAACTTCAAACGCTGCTTTATCGTGAAATGGAGATCGAGAAGGTTGGGGGAGTGACGATTGATCTGGGAAAAATTGGCGGGGTTGCCGCAAAGAGCCTTGCCCAATTAACGCTGTCCTTCATTCCAGGGCTTTCGACGCTTACCAAACTTGTTGAGGAATTGCAATCGGGCGCGGCAAAAAACGTAGACGACGCGACCGCCGCCATCCAGCGCGAACGGACCAAGATTTACATCGAGCAGATCCAATTCCTTGAACAATTCCAAAAAACATTTACGGGCTTGATTCAGAAACATGTGAAACCCAATCGTCTTGTCGTTTTCGTGGACGATCTTGACCGTTGCCTGCCCGAAAAAGCCATCGAAGTTCTCGAAGCCATCAAATTATTCCTCGATGCGGAGGACTGCGTCTTTGTGCTGGGCTTGGATCAGGAGGTGATCGCGCGCGGCATCGAAATGAAATACAAGGAGTTGGGTGAAAAACAGGAAGGGGATGAGTCGCGGCACTTTACCATTGAGGGTGTGCGTTATCTTGAAAAGATCGTTCAACTGCCGTTCCAGATCCCGCCTGTGGAGCAGAACGACATGGGCGATTTCGTGGAGGGACTCAGCAAGGAATGGCCCCACGAGGAATGCCCGAAAGTGTTTGCCGAGGGATTGAACGATATCCAGCACAACAATCCCCGTCAGATCAAACGGGCGGTCAATGTATTCTTGATGCTTTGGAATTTGGCGAAGAAACGCGAGAAGAAATTACAGAACCGCGTCAAATCCATCCGTTTGGCAAAGGTGGTGGCGATCCAGATCGTTCACCCGAGACTGTATGACGAGTTGAAGGAAACGCCGCGTTATCTGGGCGAACTCGAACGATATTACCGCGCTGAATCTTCACAGGAGCGAAAAATGGAAAAGGGCGAGTCCCCTCTCCCCTCGGGAGAGGGTAAGGGCGATGCCCTGCGACCGGAGGGAGTGTCGAAGGGTGAGGGAGTGGCCGCCGCGCGCGCCGAGCCGCCTCCTGCGCTGGTTCGCTACCTCTCGCAACGCGGCATCGCGGCAGTGCGGCGGATCCTCCTGCTTCACCCGCCTCAAACGGAGGATGCCAATTTCGACGACTTGTCCATCGAAGAATTGAAACTGTATTTCACGCTTACGCGTCGCGCCGAAGCGCCGCAACCCGCGCCGCCGCCCGCCGAAGCCGCGCGCCTGGTGTTCGAGCCGCAAATGATCCGAATCCCTGCGGGCAAATTCCTGATGGGTACAACGAAGGAACAGGCGCAACAAGTCATCAAAGAGGGAGGCGAGGATTGGAAAAAATGGCTTGTATGGGAACAGCCTCAGCACATTGTTGAACTCTCTGAATATTCCATTGGCAAATACCCGATCACCAATCGCGAATATCAAGACTTCGTTCGCGAAGAGAAACACAATCCGCCGCGCGGCTGGGATGGAGATCAATTTCCACCTGAGAAAAGCGGACATCCCGTTGTGAATGTCAGTTGGGATGATTCGATCGCTTATTGCAAATGGCTGAGCGAGAAATCAAAGAAATCCTATCGTTTGCCCACCGAAGCCGAGTGGGAAAAAGCCGCGCGTTGCAAATCCGAGAATGAGTCGTTGATCTATCCGTGGGGAGATGAGTTTGATCCTAAAAACGCGAATACAAGCGAATCAAAGATCGGCGACACCTCTGACGTGGGGCAGTTTTCGCCGCGCGGCGATTCCCCGTATGGCTGCTCCGACATGGCGGGAAACGTCTGGGAGTGGTGCAACGATTGGTTTGATGAACAGGAATATAAAAAACGCACAGAATTTAAAGACCCCAAGGGACCAGGGAAAGGTTCTATTCGTGTTCTGCGCGGCGGCTCGTTCCTCTATGATCATTGGGATGCCCGCTGTGCGCTCCGCTACAGGTTCGTCCCGCTCGACATCTACAGCTACTTCGGTTTTCGTGTTGCGTCTTCCCCCATCACATCTCTGTAATCTGATTCTCTGCACTCTGAATCTCTGATTCTTCGGTTTTAGGTTTTCTCGCCGTAGGCGAGTCAATTTTGAAAAAACCCTGATTGTTGTCATTCTGAGCGAAGCGAAGAATCTCTACGATGATCTCAGAGACCCTTCCCCTTCACTATCGTTCAGGGTCAGGGTGACATGCCCTAAAAGGTATAAAAGTGCTGGAATGAATTTACAGGAACAAGTATGCAAGTGGGAAAACATAAGTTTTGCGTATCGAAATGCCTCGCGCGGCAAACGCGGGCGCGGCGCAACCGCCGCGTTCGAAATGCTGTTGGCTGATCACCTGCTCGAATTGCAAAAAGAATTGACTGAAAAAATCTACCAACCTGGCGGGTATACCAGTTTTTACATCCACGAGCCGAAGAAGCGTCTGATCTCCGCCGCGCCGTTCCGCGACCGCGTGGTGCATCATGCGTTGTGCAATGTCACTGTGCCGTATTTCGAGAAGTTATTCATTCCTGATAGTTATGCCAACCAACGAGGAAAAGGCACGCACCGCGCGCTGGATCGATGTACGCAGTTCGCGCGGCGTTTCAAGTATGTTTTGCCGTGCGATGTGAAGCAATTCTTCCCAAGCATTGACCATGCTGTTTTGCGCGAAACACTTGCAAAGATGCTGCCCGATGAAAGCGTGATGTGGCTGGTGGAACGAATCCTTGCCAGCGGGCGCGGGGTGCTCTCGGAAGAATACGAAATGGTTTATTTTCCAAACGATGATCTACTCGCTTCGCAAAGACCGCGCGGCTTGCCAATCGGCAATCTCACCTCGCAATGGTGGGCGAATTGTTATCTCAACCCGTTCGACCAGTTCGTCAAAAGAGAATTGGGTTGTCGCGGCTACGTCCGTTACGTGGATGATTTCCTTTTGTTCAGCGACAACAAGCGCGAGTTGATGAACTGGCGGGAAAAGATTCTCAAGCGGCTTGAGAGATTTCGTTTAACTCTGCATGAAGGGAGCGCTTATCCGAAACCTGTTACAGAAGGCGTTCCGTTCCTTGGTTTTCAAATATTTCCCGACCGTCGGCGGCTCAAACCGAGAAAGGGCTATGCGTTTCGCAGGAAGTTATCGCATTCGATGAAATTTTCCCCACAGGAGAAAATCAAAGCGTCTGTGCAGGGCTGGATCAATCATGTTCGTTATGCCGATACATTTGGCTTGAGGCGTTCACTGCTCGACGAATTCGGTTTACTTGCAAAGGAGAATGGCTATGTCTGAAGAAATGATTATCTTTACAAGAACCTATGATTTCATATCATGGTTGCTGCCGCTGGCTGAAAAGTTTCCCCGCAGTCAGCGGTTTGTTATCACACAACGTCTGCAACACGCGGCGTTGAATTTTCAAGAGACCATCATCGAAGCCAATTCCCTGCGCGGTGCATCGCGGGTCGAAAAAATACACGCGGCAGATGCAGAATTGAGAAAAGTGCGTTTGTATCTGCGCTTATGTGAAAAATGGAAATGGATCAATGCGGGTCAGTATCGCCATGTTTCAGGAATGGTGGCAGAGATCGGAAAATTATTGGGCGGCTGGTATAAATCGTCACGTGCGGGATGAGATTCCCGTTGTGAAGGGCGCATCCAAAGGAATCGTGTTCTGCGCGGCGGCTCGTTCAACAATAATCATAGGAATGCCCGCTGTGCGAACCGCAACAGGAACAACCCGAACAACATCAACAACAACATCGGTTTTCGTGTTGCGTCTTCCCACATCAATTATCATTTGCGAGGGCTGCCAGAAATACGAACAGGCTACGGCTTGTTCGTCGAGGCTTTATTGATGGCTGGGTGATGTCCTGGCTGGCGTCCGCATTCTCCTCCCCCTGTGGGAGAGGTGGGGTGAGGGCGTCGGGCAAATATAGAAAAATCCCGCAACCTGGGCATATCGCTCCGTTGCGGGATAACTTTTTTTCTTGTTGTTGATTATTTTGGCATCGCCGAGATCAAGGCGCGCAGGGCTTGATTCACCTCTTGTGGCGTTGTAAATACCCTCGCCACGTCAGGATCAATCACAGCAACCAGAGGCGCGTCCTTCATACGGCTGGCGAAACGGTTTGGCTTGGCTTTACTGTAATCGAAACGATATTCGGAAGCCATTTCGGCAACCTTACCCGATTTTTTTATTGGCGTTTTTTTCATAGTCTTTCACCTCATTTCTTGTCGCGCGGCGTGCGCTGACAATTCGGATCGTATCATCAATACGTTCCACAAAACATACCAGGATCAACCTGCTCAGGGCAGAGTAACCAATGATGATTTCGCGGTGTTCCTCTTCCGAATGTTCCACATCGTCGAAGATAAATGCCAGCGGATCGCTGAAAACAGTAATCGCTTCATCAAAAGCAACTCCATGTTTGCGGAGGTTGCTATCCGCTTTGCGAGGATCCCACGAAAACTTCATGCTTCAAGTATAACGCTATTTCTTTTTCTTCTTCACCGGCTTGCTTTTCTTCACAACCTTCTTCGGCGCAGACTTTTTCGCAGGCGCCTTCTTCTTCACTTTCGCAGGTTTCGCCTTCTTGACTGTTATCTTCTTCCTTTCGATGCGCTCAGGGCGGCGCTTTCCTCTTTCCTCTTTCTTTTTCGCCTCCCCCACAAACTTCTCCACCATCCAATTCACATTCACGGACACGACTTCCTCGCCGGGTTTCACTTCAACCACCACATCACCCTTGGTTGTGGCGCGTTTGCGCAAGCCAGCCGCATCGAGCCGCGTGGATTTCGGCGCGCCCTTGCTCAGGTGGATGGTCGCCATGTGATTCGGCTTGTCCGCGACCGCGCCGACGAGTTTCTCTTTCGTGTGCAATTCCCAGGCGATGACGCCTTTGCCGTAACGTCCCTGAGTCGGGAAGTCTTTTTCTTCCACGCGTTTGGCTTTGCCGTCGTTCGTGAGCAGGAACACCTCGCCTTCGGTGGGCAATATTTCCATGCCAACGACTTCGTCTTTATCGTCCAGTTTCATGCCGTTGACGCCCGCCGCGACGAGTCCCATTGGGCGCACGTCATCTTCCTTGAAGCGGATCGCCATGCCCAGCGCGGTGACGAGCAGGATTTCTTTTTTCTTGTTATCGGTGAGACCAACTGAGATCAATCGGTCGCCTTCATTCACTTTGACCAGCACAAACGCTTGCGAGGAAGGTCCCGGCAGTTCGCTGATGAGACTCTTCTTGATCATGCCGAATCTTGTGCAAGTGATGGTGCACGTCTCTTCGGGCAATGCCGATTTTCTCGAAGGCAAGGCGAACACCGCCGCGAGCGAATCCGTATCCTGCAACGGTGAGACTTTGTAGAACAGTGAGCCTTGCGTTAGCTTCTCGGCTTGCGGGATGATGTGCGCGGCAACGGCGGCGGCGCGCCCCGATTTCGCGACGAAATACACTGTGTCAGTCGTTGAGGCTCTTACTAAAAATCTCGGGGCGTCGTGCCCCGAATGTTTCGGTTGTTTGTCGTCCACTGTGCGCGAGACTAGACCATCGTCCGTCACGCCGATCCACACTTGCTGGTCGGGCAGGTCTCTTGCCGTCAGTGATTTCGTCGAAGGCTTGCCATCTTTCGATTTCGCCAGATTCACGATCTGTGTGCGGCGGCGGTCGCCATATTGCGCTTTCACTTTCAGCAATTCGTCCGCTACCACGCCGCGCATCAACTTCGGTGATTTCAATAATGTGGTCAACTCTTTGATGAACCCAGCCACTTCCTTGTATTCGGTTTCGATCTTCTTGCGTTCGAGCGCGGCGAGCCTGCGTAACTGCATATCGAGGATGGCGGTCGCCTGCAACTCTGTCAGCTTGAATCGTTTCATCAGTTTGGCGCGCGCAGTGTCCACGTCCGAGGCGGAGCGGATGATATTGATCACTTCATCCAAGTGCTTCAAAGCGACGAGATATCCTTCAAGGATGTGCGCCCGCGCCTTGGCTTTTGCCAGATCGAACTCAGCGCGTCTTTTTATGACGGTCAGCCTGTGTTCAATGTAGACGCGTAGTGCCTGCTTGAGCGTTAACGTGCGCGGCTCGCCGTCCACGAGCGCGAGCAGGTTGATGCTGAACGTGGTTTGCATTGGCGTGCGTTTGTAGAGGTCGCGCAGGACAACATCGGGATCGGCGTTCTTCGTCATCTCCAACACGATGCGCATGCCCTGACGATCCGACTCATCGCGCAGGTCGGACAAACCTTCGAGATAGCCTTCACGCGCGAGTTCCGCGATGCGCTCGATCAGGCTTGATTTGTTGACCATGTACGGCAGTTCGGTGACGATGATGCGACTCTTGCCGCGCTCCATCTCCTCGACGTGCGCCTTGGCTTGCACAGTGACGCGTCCGCGCCCCGAACCGTACGCGGCTTCGATGCCCTCTTCGTCTTTTTCCTGCACGATCAAACCGCCCGTAGGGAAGTCTGGTCCCTGCACAAACTTCATCAATTGGGCAACGTCAACGTCATCCAACTTCTCGTATTTATCGAGCATATATACGAGCGCGTCAACAATTTCACTCAGGTTGTGCGGTGGGATGGAGGTCGCCATACCGACCGCAATACCCGTCGCGCCGTTGACTAGCAGATTCGGAATCGCCGCAGGCAGAACATTCGGCTCTTCGAGTGTGTCATCGAAGTTCGGGGTGAAGTTAACGGTCTCTTTGTTGAGGTCAAATAAAATGTCGAGCGCGGCGGGTGTAAGTTTTGCTTCGGTGTAACGCATCGCGGCAGGCGGGTCGCCATCCACGGAACCAAAATTCCCCTGTCCATCCACGAGCAGTGTGCGCATCGAAAAATCCTGCGCCATGCGCGCCATCGCTTCATACACCGCCGAGTCCCCGTGCGGATGATATTTACCAAGCACTTCACCGACAATCCTCGCGGATTTTTTATACGCCGAGTCCGCGCGGATGCCCATGTCGTACATCGCATACAGGATGCGGCGTTGCACAGGTTTGAGCCCATCGCGTGCATCAGGCAACGCGCGCGCCACGATCACGCTCATCGCGTAATCGAGGTAGGACTGCTGCATTTCGGTGTCAATGTCTATTTTGCGGATTAATCCAAGTTCCATGTTTGCTCCATAACACCCTCACCCCAACCCCTCTCCCAATGGGAGAGGGGCAAGGGGTGAGGGAAAATTTGTTCTATTTGCGGGGACAATCTTACGGGGAAAGGGACGATGCGTCAAGTGACAGCAATAAAAACAATCACTGACCGGTACAAGCGTCAGTGATTGTTTATCAATATTCTATAGTTTGAGTTATGGAGTGAACGTGATTTGCTCAGATACACAAATCCCTTTTAACTTTTCTTCAGAGCACACAGTAACCGTCGCAATAAGTTTGTGCCCGGTGGGGTCGTAGGCAAACGCCGGCGAACTGACAATGTGCGTGGTGCCGGGATTCATATGGTCATTGACGTTCGTCGTGAGACAGCCATCTACATTCGTAAAGTTGTTCGCGTCGGTGGCGAGGGAAATGTTCGTGACGGTGTCTTTCACGGTCAGGGCGATGGACTCGAAGCGCACGTCGCTTTTGTTTTTTATCCCGATCTCCACCCACCAGCCCACACAAGTATCTTTGCCGGAATAGGAGATTTTAATATTGGGTAAAGGCGTTGGAGTAAACGTGGGTGTGGGCGGCGGCGTGAAGACCGGCAGGGCGATGAAATTTCCGGTCACGGTGGCGTATTCTCCCCACAGCCAGCAGAAGTTGCTCGGCGAGTCCGGGTTTTGCACATACCAATATCTTCCGGTTGGGTCGCGCCCGTAAATTTGGGTCGTCTCGCCAACCAGTAACGCGCCCACGCGACCGTACACCCTCCCCGGTCCGACGCGGCAGTTGGTCGGCACCGAAACGCTGACTAGCGGGATGGCAGGCGTAAATGTAAACGTGACCGTCAGGGAGAGTGTCGCAGTTGAGGTGCTGGTGAACGTCGGGGTGGTGATCGGCGTGACGGTGAACGCGGCGGCGGTTTGCGTCTGCGCGGAGGAGACGATCTCCGCCAGTGCCGTGTTGACTGAGTTTGCATCCGGTGTCGGCGCGCCGGGAAAACAACTGGTGAGTATGATCAGCAAGAGACCGACCAGTAGCGCGGTAGGTTTTAATTTCAGCATGGGTTCCTCCTTTTGTGAACAATCCGGCATAAGCGCAACAAACTCATCCCCTTTTATTAGACGTTTGCCGACTTGAATTGTTCCAACCGAACCGCCGTGCCTGATACTTTACGGAATATAGGAAATGGATTTGTTCACGCACGCGCCGCGCAAGTCAGAATCTGTGCAGAGCGTGATCGTCGTGGAGATGTTATGCGCGTTCAGGTTGTATGGGAAGTCCGGCGTGCTGATTCTCACTGTGCCGCCTTGAATCAGAATATCAACCGGCGACTGGGGTCCCCCGCAGCCATCCACAAATGTGAAATCGTTCGTACTCGTTGAGCGAAAGGTGTTTGTGTCGAGATCACGGATCGTCAGGCTCATGGATCCAAACACCTGATCGCTAATGCTCTTCAACCGGATATCCGACCACCATGCGCCGGAGCATTGACCCATTCCAAGATAGCTGATTTCAAAATCGGTGTTCACACCGGCAGGCGGCGTTTGGATCAGCAAGACAAGCGTGTTTCCAGTGATCGTTGCGTACTCTCCGGACATCCAGCAAAAATCCACGCCCACATCCGGGTTACGAACGTACCAATATTGCCCCGTGGCGTGACGCCCAACGATCTCGGTCTCTTCGCCTACCAACAGGATGCCCACTTTCTCAAAATCCTTCCCGGGTCCTGTTCTGCAAAACGTATCCACCGAGACGGAAATCATCGGCGTAGATGAAGTGGGCGTGAAAGCCAGCGTCTGTGTGGGGAAAGGCGTGACGGTTGGGATGAACGTCACCGTCGCGTCGGACGCCGGGAAGGCGGATGCCGTTCCCTGAATTTGAATCGCCGCGATGGTTTCCACGATGGCGGTGCTTGCCGCGTTCGGGTCCGTGGTTGGGACGGGGGCAGATTGAGCGCAGGCAAGTGAGATTAGCAGTAGGATTACGATGAAAGCGGAGAATGGAGATTTTTTGCGCATGAGTCTCCTTTGGGATATAGCCCAATGATAATACCATTCGTGATTCAGTCGAGATGCCAAACCAAATATCCCCTCGATAAAAACTTCCTCTGCAAATTGATTTTATATCCCTTGTTTGCCAGCAACTCGGCAGAGGCGATGAACCATTGCCTTGCCCCAAAGGTCCTAGCGTTTGATGCCTCTTTTGCGGATTGTTTCCACGCCTCGAAGAAATCATAGACCGGTTTACCCTTCACCACGTGATGAATCAAATTCTTCGGCAGGATGGTTTGAAACTCCTCCACGTCAAACCCAAGCCGGAAGTTGGTGCTGAAAACCAACGCTTCAAATTTCCACGCCGAATTCTTTCCTCTTTCTTCTTTCCTCGTATTGCCGCAATACATTGAACGCGCGGATCAACCGCACATGCTCGCCCTCTCGCAATGGCAGATTGAATCCACCTAAACGGAAAAATGTCTTTTCATCCGCGAAGCGTAACGCGGCTTCAACGCGTTCCTTGTTAATTTCCACACCGAGGGTTTTCAAATCGGGGTTTACGCGCCGAAAACGTGATGCGCTTTCGAGTGTGGTGCGCGCATCGAAGCCGTAGCCGAGGTCTACAAATAATGAGTTGGCGAACCAGCCGTCCGTCCGCGAGAGAAGCGACGGCTCATAAAGGAGAATGAAATTGTCAACGCGGCGGAGTCGGTTTGCGGCGGTCTTGCCGCGGGTGGGTTGCCCCTCTGGTTTTTTTGAAGCGCGTACGTGCGGCATAAAAAAATTCGGGGTGGCGCTACAGCGCCACCCCGAGCAAAACCTTAATCAGCCGCAGATGCGTCTGGTGAAACTTCCGTTGTCTGCGAGGCGTCGGCTTCGAGACCGTCGTCATCGCCTTTCACCGGTTCTTTGATGAAGCCGGTGCCCGCGGGGATCAATTTGCCGATGATCACGTTTTCCTTCAAGCCGCGCAACGGGTCGCTGGTGGAGCCGATTGCCGCGCCCGCCAGCACTTTGATGGTGTGCTGGAACGAGGACGCCGAGAGGAACGAGTCGGTGCTGAGCGACGCCTTGGTGACGCCGAGCAATACCTCACCGAACTTTGCAGTCTGCTTGCCTTCCGCGAGCAGTTGCTCGTTGATCTTGCGAAGTTCGAGGCGGTCAACCGGGTCGCCGGGCAGGAATTTCGAATCGCCAGGGCGTGTGATCTGAACTTTGCTCATCATCTTGCGAATGATGACCTCGAAGTGTTTGTCGTGGATGTTCTGCCCTTGTGAGCGATACACTTTTTGCACTTCGGTCATCAGATACATCTGGCAGGCTTCGCGTCCCTGGATCTTCAACACGCGGTGCGGGTTGAGCGAGCCTTCGGTGAGCGGACGTCCCGCTTCGACCTTTTCGTTGTTCTTGACGAGCAAGCGCGACGTGGTTGGGATTTCATACGAGGACTCTTCGCGCTGATCGTAGGATACAACGACCTTGCGTTCCTTCTTCTCCACGCGGACGCGCCCGGCGTGCTGGGCGACGATCTTCGCATCATCCAACGTTGCAAGGGTTTCGCCCGCTTTGACCTCTGCCTCATCCTTGACCGCGAACTTCCAATCCTCAGGCAGGCTGTATTCGTCGCTGACGAGTTCGCTGTGCTCGATGATGACTTCGCGCAGGTCGGCATATTTTTCAGACTGGTTGATGTGCACTGTACCGCTGATCTCCGCGACCACGGCTTCACCCTTCGGTTGTTTGCGCGCTTCGAAGAGTTCCTCCACGCGCGGCAGACCGGTGGTGATGTCGGCGCTGGTGGCGGCGACACCGCCGGTGTGGAAGGTGCGGAGCGTGAGCTGTGTGCCCGGCTCACCGATGGATTGCGCGGCGACGATTCCGACCGCCGAACCCAGCCCCACCATGGCGCCGCGACCGAGGTCAAGACCGTAACACTTGGCGCAGATGCCGTGCTGTAATTCACACGCGAGCGGCGAGCGCACTTTGACTTCTTCGACGCCGGACGCGGCGATCTTGCGCGCCAATTCCTGATTGACCATATCGTTGTATTCGCCGAGCACTTCGCCGGTCTTCGGGTCAATGACCTGTTCGGCGAGCAGGCGGCTGAACAAACGACTGCTGAGGGATTGACCAGCAACATCGTCCTTGCGGCGAATCATCGCGCCATCGTGTGTGCCGCAGTCAATTTCGTTGATGATGATGTCTTGCGCGATGTCCACGAGGCGGCGGGTGAGGTAACCGGCATCGGCTGTACGAAGCGCCGTATCTGCCAGACCTTTGCGCGCGCCGTGCGTCGAGATGAAATATTCCTGCGCGGTGAGTCCCTCGCGGAAATTGGAACGGATCGGCATCGGGATGATGCGCCCGGATGGGTCCGCCATGAGTCCGCGCATGCCCGCCAACTGCGAGATGGTGGAGAATCCGCCTTTGGTCGCGCCGGAGGAAGCCATCGTCGAGAGGTTGCCATCAGGGTCCATGTGTTTCTTGACGGCGTCCGAAACCTTCTCGGTTGTGGCTTGCCAGACTTCGATCTCGCGTTCGTTCTTTTCCTGCTCGGTGAGCAGGCCGCGGCGGAAGTCGCGTTGCACGAGTTCGACGGCTTTGAGGGCTTCGTCAATGATGCCCTTGCGTTCCGGTGGGATGGAAATGTCGGCAACCGCAAGCGTGGTGCCGGATCTCATCGCATATTCGAAGCCGAGGGTCTTGATGTTGTCGGCTACTTCGGTGGTCTGTTCCTGGCCACACAGTTCGTACACTTCGGCAATCAAATCCTTCACGCCGCCTTTATCCAGTTTCTCGTTCACGAACTGGACTTCCGGGGGGAGGATGCGGTTGAAGATGACGCGCCCAACTGTTGTGTTGAGAAGACGCGTTTGCGGTTCAGGCAGTCGGTCGCCTTTATCGTCGTACCAGGTTTTGGCGAGCATTTTGATCTCGGAGTGGACTTCCACCTGATCGAGCGCGTACGCCATCTCGACTTCGTCCATATCGGCGAAGGCGCGTCCATCGCCCTTGTGGTTGGCTTTCTGCGCCATGGTCAGGTAATAGACGCCGAGCACCATATCTTTGGAGGGCGAAATGATCGGTTCGCCATCGGCAGGCTTGAGCAGGTTTTTGGAGGCGAGCATGAGGTCACGCGCTTCCTTTACAGCTTTTTGTGAAAGCGGAACATGCACAGCCATCTGGTCGCCGTCGAAGTCCGCGTTGAAGGCGGTGGTCACGAGCGGATGCAGTTGAATCGCCGAGCCTTCGATGAGGATCGGTTCAAACGCCTGAATGCCCAAGCGGTGGAGAGTCGGCGCACGGTTCAACAGCACAGGTCGTTCGCCGATGACACCTTCCAACGCTTCCCACACTTCGGGACGGTTGCGCTCAATCAAGCGACGCGCGCCCTTCACGTTCGCGGCGTAGTTGCTTTGCACGAGGCGGGCAATGACGAACGGGCGATAAAGTTCCAGCGCCATGCTCTTCGGCAGACCGCATTGATATAGTTTGAGTTGTGGACCAACTACAATCACGGAGCGACCGGAATAGTCCACACGCTTGCCGAGCAGGTTGCGGCGGAAACGTCCCTTCTTGCCTTTGAGCATATCGCTCAACGACTTGAGTTCGCGGCGACCGCGGCGTGACAATGCCTTGCCGCGTTGTGAATTGTCAATGAGGCTGTCAACGGCTTCCTGCAACATGCGTTTCTCATTGCGGATGATGACATCGGGCGCGCCGAGTTCGAGCAACCGCTTCAAACGGTTGTTGCGATTGATCACGCGGCGATAAAGATCGTTGAGGTCGGAGGTGGCGAAACGTCCGCCATCGAGTTGCACCATCGGGCGCAAATCGGGAGGAATAACCGGCAGGATGGTGAGGATCATCCATTCGGGGCGGTTGCCCGAGCGCTTGAATGCTTCCGCAACCTTCAAGCGGGTCGTCGCCTTCTTGCGCTTCTGTTTCGACTTGGTGGTCTTCACCTCATGCCAGAGTTCTTCGGCAAGTTTATCGAGATCGAGGCGCTCGAGCACATCGTAAAAGGCTTCGGCGCCCATGTCCGCGCGGAAAACCTGACCCCAGCGCTGCTTGAGTTCGCGGTAGCGAATTTCGCTGAGGAAGGTGAAGGGGCGCAGTTCGAGCAGTTCATCGCGCTGGCGTGAACTTTGATTCGATGAAACAGAGGTCTGTTCTTCGAGTTGGGAGCGCAGGGCTTCCATCTTCAAGTCCGCATCGGCTTTGATGCGTCCCGCCTCCATTTTGAGGTTTTCAATTTCCTTGGCGCGTTCGTCCTTCAACTCGTTTTCAAGCGACTCGAGTTTCTTCTGAACGATCTTTTGCACCTGTGTCAGATGTTTGGCGGCAACTTTATCGCCGGCATCGAGAATCTTCTCGCCAGTCAATTCAAAGACAACTGCCTTCTTGGCATGTTCGCCCATCTGACCCTGCAAAAGCTTTTCGAGTTTTTGCCCCTCCTTGATGACCGGGTCAAGTTTCTCGGCAATGACCTCATCGTACCCCTGCTCGAGATTTGTTCGTTTCTGGTTGATCTCGGCGAGGGTGTGGTCGCGTTTGGTCTTGACTTCGGCGATCTTGGTGTTGACGCCGGCCGCCTGTTCGCGTTCGGTATCCGAGATTTCATCTTCGATTCGTTTGAGGGCTTTGTTGCGGGCTTCCTCGTCCACATAAGTAACGATATACTGGGCAAAGTACAACACGCGGTCGAGGTTGCGGCGGGAAATATCCAGCAACATGCCGAGGTAGGAGGGGATGCGGCGCGTGTACCAGATGTGCGCGACCGGCGTGGCGAGGTTGATGTGCCCCATGCGTTCGCGGCGCACGGCGGCGCGCGTCACTTCCACGCCGCATTTATCACAGATGATGCCTTTATAACGGGGATTCTTATATTTACCGCAGTAACATTGCCAATCGCGCTGGGGTCCGAAAATGGCTTCGCAGAACAAGCCATCCTTTTCGGGGCGCAGGCGGCGGTAGTTGATGGTCTCGGGCTTGAGTACCTCACCATACGACCACGACATGATGGTCTGGGGCGAGGCAAGGCTAATACGAAGTGCGGTCAGTCCCTTGGTTTCCACGTGTTCTCTCCTGAAAAAGGAAGGTTACGAAGTGCGGCTGTCTCTGTATAGCGTATAGTCGGCTGGTATCAGAGACAAACAAAGGCAAGCGCTTCCAGAGTATTTTCTGAAGCGCTTGCTGATAATTAATCGTTTTTTACATCCAACGACGGGAATTATACGCGTTCAAAGAAGGAGAGTCAAGGCTGAAGGCGTTAGAGTTGCATAAATTTTCAGGAGAGCAACGTTCTCGCAAAGGACAGAAATCGCTGGACATCCTTGAAATTCGTGACCATGCCAACCGAAATCCGCACCGCACCCATGGATTTGCTGTCAAAACAAAGGCGGAAGTCGTCTTGCGAAAGCCGGGTTTCGTTACCGGGTTTGGTGAAGCACACATCCAATTCCACCCTGGAGACTCCCATCGCCACCTCTCCCGCGCCGGGATTGCAGAAGCACCCGGTTCGCAGGGAAATATTGGATTCGTTTGCCTGTTGCTCTACTAGACGATGGTGGATGAGTTGGTCATCCTGATCATAAAAATTGACGGTGACCGCGCCGCCTCTTCCGTGAGTGGAGGTTGGTCCAAACACCCGTACTAATTCTCCCCCGTTGCTGTGTTTCAACTTCGTCAGGTTCTCGAGCAACCAGCCGGTCAGGCAATGGATGCGCTCGTGGATCACATCGTAGCCGATGGATTCGATGTGCTTGAGCCCGATCTCGATGGCGGGGATGTTGAGGTAATCAATCGTGCCGTCCTCGAATGCGGAGGCGCCGTCTGCCATGTAATATTTATCGCCCTGCACCGACGCAACGGTGATCGTGCCGCCGGCAAACCACGGGCGGTGTAATTTTTCCAATGCGGATTTTCTTGCAATCAACGCGCCCAGCCCGGTGGGGTAGCCGAACATCTTATAAAAGGAGACCGGCACAAAATCAGGTTTGACCGCGCTCAAATCGAGCGGGTTCGTCGGCACGAACGCGGCGGCGTCGAGTAACACATCCCAGCCGTGTTTGTGCGCGTCTTCGATCCATTCGAGTGGGTGTTGCACGGAGGAGAAATTCGATTGGGCGGGGTAGGCAAAAAGGTTGTGTCCAGTTGACGATGGGCGAGTCAGTTCGAGGCTGAGTCCCGAAGCGTCCACACGCATATCGGGCAATGCGACTGGGATATACGTCACCTCTGCGCCGCGCGCGTGAGCGAATTCACGAATCCCATTGACCGAGTTGTGGTTATCGAAGGTCAATAGATATCGTCCGTTTGAAAACGGATACGACTCGCCGACGAGTTTGAGCGCGCCGCTCGCGTTGGACGTGAAGATGGCGAGGTATTCATCAGGATCCGCGTTGAAAAATTTCAATACGTATTCGCGCGCGTGTTCGACAAGTTGCGTTGCGGCAAGCGAGGTGGGATTCGTGGAGTGCGGGTTGCCAAAGACGTGCTCGGCGAGCAACCTGTTGTGACGCCGCAGTTGCGACTCGGCATACAACCCGCCGCCTGTGTAATCGAGGTACACGTGCCCGCCGAGATCGAGCCGCGAATATTCCGTGGCGCGCAGGTCGTCTATGAGGTGGGTTGTGGGGTAGGTGGGATACGATTTTAGAAAATTGACGAATTCGACGTCGGGCTTGTCCATGCCGCAATTTAACCACAGATTCAATGTTACGCATTGCCAACCTCGCTTCGACTTCGCTTTTTCCAAAAAAAGTTTCGTCCTGAGCGGAGGGCTGACCCTGAGTGTTAGTCGAAGGGGAAGCCCGCAGTCGAAGGGCGCTCCGCTCAGCGCGAGGCTATAATATCCTCATGCCTCGCATTTGTATCATCCCGCGCGTGGAGGGATTCGGCGGCGTCACCTCGTTCCGACTCAAATTTGAAAAGGGACTGCGCGCCCGCAGCGTGGATGTGACGTATGATTTGAACCAATCTTCGGATGCCGTCCTCGTTCTCGCCGGGACGAAGAAACTGCTCCCACTGTGGAAGGCGCGTTCACGCGGAGGGCGAATCGTCCAACGCCTTGATGGAATCAACTGGGTGCATCGCGTGCGCTGGGCGGGTTTTCGTTATACGCTACGGGCATTTTATGGAAACTGGAATCTATCCTTCATCCGCGCGCGGCTGGCGGATAAAGTTGTCTATCAAAGCCAGTTCATCAAACGCTGGTGGGAGGATTGGTATGGCGAAGCACGCGCGCCCTCGTCCGTGATTTTGAACGGCGTTGACCTCGATCATTATTCACCCGTCGGCGCGCATGAACGCCCGACTGATTTTTATCGCCTGCTCGTGGTGGAGGGAAGTCTCGCCGGCGGACTCGACTCCGGTTTGTTTTACTCGGTTGAACTTGCAAAGCAGTTATCAAAGAAACACAACATCGAATTAGTCATCGTTGGCAACGTGGATGCGCGCGCGAAAAACAAAGTGCAAGAACAAAAGGATTTCAGGCTCCGGTTTATCAATTCGGTGCCGCGTGAGGAGCTTCCGTTTTTGGAACGGTCGTCGCATATATTATTTTCCGCCGAGGTAAATCCGCCGTGCCCGAATTCGGTAATCGAAGCGCTCGCCTGCGGACTTCCCGTCGTTGGCTTCGACACCGGTTCCCTCGCTGAAATCGTGCAGGGAAACGCGGGCAGGCTCGCGCCGTACGGTGCGAACCCGTGGAAGTTGGAGCGACCAGACATCCCGTCGCTGGCAGAGGCGGCGGAAGAGGTCTTGCGCGACAATGAACGATTCCGTAAGTCTGCGCGTGAGAGGGCGGAGTCTGTTTTTGGGTTGGAGAAGATGACAGAGGAATATTTGAAAGTGTTGTTATCTTGATAAGTCGGCGGTTGAGTAGGCGGCGTTTTTCCGCCGTATCGAAACCACCAGGATTCAAAAAAGAAATTGGTAACAGGTATGCTTTGCTTACTGGTGGTTTCGATACGGGCTGGACGATCACCAGCCCTACTCAACCACCGGATCAAATTGAAAAGGAGTTTCGATGAACGACGAAATCATAACCTTCCTGAAAAAACATTTGCAATCCATTCAGGAGAACGACGTAAAAACCTACAACGAAACCACCGCCAAGGACTTGACCCTCTACGAATGGTGGATCACGCCTCATCGCATTGACGGGCTTCCCTTCCATGAATTCATGATGTCATCCAACGCCGAGCACGGGACTGTATTCGGCACGGAAGCAAAGGGCAAGACGACCACGCGTTTCGATTTATCGAACCTGCACATTCAAAATTATGGCGACACATCCATTGCGAGTTACACCCTGCTGATCAGCACAGCCTCGGCGGAGGGAGTCAAAATCGCTTCGCACAACGAAAGCCGCGTGATGGTGAAACTCAACGGCGCGTGGAAAGTTGTCCACGTGCATAAATCCCCGGCGTGGCAGGCTCCGCATATTTCAAATTAGCAAATAGGCAAATGAGCAGCGATATATCTCGAAGTTACGATTTTCTCTGGCTCAGCATCGCGCTGTTGTTCCTTTTGCCGATCGCGTTCTATCTTTCGATTGTGCCGCACGATTACTGGTGGTACGTCCGCATTGGGCGCGACATCCTCGAAAGCGGCGCTGTCCCAACAGTGGATACGCTTAGTTACACCTTTGCGGGCAGACCGATCTTTTACCAACCCTGGCTTTCAGCAGTCATCTTTTGGCTGGCGCATTCAAACGGAGGCGCGACCCTCACTTTTTTGTTAAAGGGACTTGTCATTGCCCTCGCGTATGCGCTGGTGTGGATTCTCACCCGTAACGCCGGCGCCGACCCGCGGCTTGCATCCTTGATTGTTATCATTATGGGTTGGTCGAGCAGTATGAACTGGTCCATGCGACCGCAGATTCTCGCGTACCCGTTGTTTACTGTTGTGTTGTGGATTCTCTGGCACTGGCAAAATGGACGCGCCAAATTCATCTGGCTTCTGCCCGTTGCATCGCTCTTGTGGGCAAACGTGCATGGCTCGTTCATCCTCGCCTTTGTGTTGATGGGTTCGGCGTTAATTTTTGGCGCGGGCAATCGCAAACAACTCGCCCTCTGGCTTGGCATTTCACTTCTTGCCACGTTCATTAATCCACGCGGCGTGTTCGTCTGGCAGTTTGTGCGCGACATGCTTACCTCAACGTCCGATCAACTCGCCACCGAGTGGGGTCCGCCCGTCAACGCGGGCTGGCAGATGAACATCTTTTTCACATGGCTGATTCTTTTCATGCCCCTCGCCGCGTTTTCGCCGCGCCGCCTCTCCGTGCTCGATTGGGTCTGGTTCACCGGCTTCGGCTGGCTCGCGCTTTCGGGTCTGCGTTACGTGATCTGGTTCATGTTCCTCATGGCAATTTACACCGGCGCGTTGCTCGCACCGCTTCTCAAGCTCAAACCTCCGGTGGAATCGAATCCCCGCTTCAACATTTTGATCGGAACGATTTTATTGTTCCTGCCGTTTATGATGACGCCCGGTCTGCGCGAAGCGTGGTGGAGCGATGCCCCGCCGCCGTATCACGAAGCGACGACTCCCATCCAAGCCGCGCAATGGCTGGATGAACATCCGCTTCTCCCCGGTCCTTTATTTGCGGAGTACACCTTCAGCAGTTACCTCACCTACGCGTTGCCCTCCCGCCTCGTGTGGATTGACAACCGCTTCAACGCCTACCCGCGCGGGCATTGGGAAACCTATCAAGCCATCACCGCCGCCAAACCCGAATGGGAAGATACACTGGAAAAGGATAAAGTCAATTTGCTCCTCTTATCGCTTCATACCCAGCCTGCGCTTGTCGAAGTTGTTGAAACCTCCGATGATTGGTGCGAACAATACCGCGACGCGGACGCGGTCATCTTTGCGCGCTGTGAGCCGATTCAATGAAACGATTTGCCGGCAGGCTCGCCCTGCAACAACGCGTGCTCCCCACCTATCGCGCGCCGTTCTTTGACCTGCTCGCCTCCGCCTGTGATGGAGGGATGAGTCTGTTTACCGGCTTACCGCGTGCGCGCGAAGGCATCACAACGATAGACCAATTACAAATTACCAATTACCAATTAGGAAAGAACATTCACATCTTCGGCGGCTCGTTGTATCTGTGTTATCAACAGGGATTGCTGAACTGGCTCAAAGAATGGAACCCCGACGCGTTGATCGTGGAAGCCAACCCGCGCTATCTATCCACACCCGCCGCTGTGAAGTGGATGCACAGGCAAAACAAGCCGGTCATCGGCTGGGGTTTAGGTTTCCCCTCTCTCACTGGGAGAGGCGGTGTCCTGAGCTTGTCGAAGGAGGCAGGGGTGAGGGCGCGATTCATTAGTCAATTCGATGCAATGATCTCCTACAGTCAGCGCGGCGCGGATGAATATGGCGATCTGGGTTTTCCACTGGATAATATTTTTGTCGCGCATAACTCCGTGTCCTCGTCACCCACGTGGGAGACGCCGAATCGTCCAGCGACCTTTCGAGATAAACCATGTGTTCTCTTTGTGGGACGATTGCAACTCCGCAAAAACGTTGACCTGTTGCTGGGCGCGTGTGCTGAAATTCAAAACGTAAGGCTGGTTATCGTCGGGGACGGACCGGAGCGTGAAGAGTTTGAATCCCTTGCCGCGGAAATTTACCCATCCGCTGAGTTTGTGGGGGCAAAGCATGGGGAAGCGTTAAAAGCCCATTTCGCCGAAGCAGACCTCTTCGTCCTGCCCGGAACCGGGGGGCTGGCTGTCCAGGAGGCGATGAGTCACGGTCTGCCGGTCATCGTTGCGCAGGGGGATGGCACACAAGATGATTTAGTGCAAAAGGGAAACGGGTGGCAAATCCCACCTGACGATTTCGACGCGCTGGTTGCCACAATGAAAAACGCGTTATCCGATGCCGCGCGCCTGCGGAGGATGGGGGCAGAGTCGTACCGAATTGTGAAGGAGGAGATCAATATCGAGAAGATGGCAGACGTGTTCGTGACCGCGTTAACCGTCAAATGATTTGATTGCCTCCTCCATGTCGTTGTAGATCAAAATGTTTTGCACGAAGCCGGTGATATTGAGGATATAGTAGATCTGCGGGTTCGAGCAGATCATTTTGAAATACGGGGATTTGTATTGCTCCTGCTCGCGCCTGTGAATCACATCTGAGTCCCGTTGCGGCGTGAACAACTTGAATGCGCCCTGAATGGCGCGCAAGCCCGCGCTGGAAAGCACCTCCAAATTTGAGGTGTCGAGCAGGAGATGCCGTGCGCCGTCTTCGTATGCCTGGCGCGCCGAATCGAGCAATTGATGCTCCGTAGCGCCATGCAGGTGACCGTTCAGGTGCAAAATGGTCACCGAGACTTCGCCCTGCACGTGTGAGGTTGTGATGGTCAGTTCACTTATGAGTCACTCTCCTTGATTTCGCTCCACGTTCACCCACATTTGTTCGCCGTTGGTGGTGATTTCGATCCAGCCGTTTTGATCGGTGCGCAATAATGAATACTCTTTGATCGTTTCCACCACTTCGCTGTCCGGCAAGCCGTCAATGTCGCCCGCCGCGACGTTGAGAATAATCAATTCAGGGTTCAGATTCGCAATCCACTCCGGCGGGTTCGAGGGGGCATACCCCGAATCGGCGAGCGATAACAGGCTCACCGGTCCGACACTCGCGCCATCGCGGAGTTCAGCGAAGGCTTCGAAGCTTATGCCAATCGGCAGGAGCGCGCGAAAGTTTTGCCACTCAATTAATAACACCGCACCGCGTGAACCTGTTGCGAGCACGCGCAGGGTTGCGCCATCGCCGAGGTCGAGCGTTTGATTTTTTTCGGCAAAGATGACCGGTATGGCTTGTAACGTCAGATATTCATCGAGCACGCGCGAAGAGAACGAGCCTTGCCGGTTGCCGCTCCACAATACCTGATCGGGCGTGTAGCGTTCGAGCGTGCGCGGCAACGCGGCGACCTGTTCCTCGTCCGTGTTGGCGATCACGAGCCAGTCGAGCGTCTGATCAAACGCAGAGACGCGCCTCCCGAGTTCATCCGAAAGAATCGTCACACTCGGTCCGCCGTTGATGAGCACGTTTTTCCCCGATGGCGTTTTGATGAGCGCCACCTCCGCCGAGCCGACCTCCAAAAATGTGACGTGCAGGAGTTTATCGGGGATGGAAGACGCGGCGCGCCAGAGGAGCAACAGCGCGAGAGTCAAGGCGACAACTGCGCTTCCCGCGCCGAGTGTGCCGGCGCGTCCTCTCAGGCTTTGAATCCGCTCCCTGAAACCGGACCAGCCAAACGTGAGGGAAAGAAGCGCCGCGTAAAACAGGATGACGAATCCGATGGAGAAGTCCCCCAGGAAGATCGTCCCGTGCGGGACGCGGTCAAACAGTTCGACGATTCGAATCGTATACAGCGCGAACGGATACGCAATCCACGCTGCGAGTTGACCGAGCGGAATCCAAATGAGGCTGAGAATCACCGCCAGCCCGCCGAGGATCATCACCGCCGGTTGCGCGGGCAGGATGAACGGGTTGGCGATGAACGAGACGAGCGAGAGGCGTTGGAAATGATATGCCATGATCGGAATCGTGGTGACTTGCGCGGCGAACGTGAGCAAAATGATATCGGAAATCGGCTGGATGATTTTTTCGACGGTGGTTGCCGCAAGAAAACGATGCAGGATGTTCGCCGCGAATTGTGAAAAGGGTTCGGCGTACAGAATCAAGCCGAACGTTGCAAAGAACGAAAGTTGAAAACCGACATCCCAAATATACAACGGATTCCACAAACACATCAACATTGCCACGGCGAGCAGTGTGTTCATGGCGAATTGGCGGCGGCCGATCTGCCGCGCGAACAGCGCGAGGCTTCCCATGATCGCGGCGCGCACAACTGCCGCATCCCCGCCGACGAGGATGGTGTAAAAAATGATCCCAAAAATGGCGAGCGCCGCTCCCCAACGCGAACCGAAGAAGCGGCTGAAGAAGGTGACGAACAACCCGGCGATGATGCTGATGTTGAACCCGGAGATGGCGATGATGTGCGCGGTGCCGGTGTTCTTGAAGGCTTGTTGCAAATCTTTCGTAAGTCCTGTGTCCACGCCGAGGAGGATGCCGGCGAGTAATGAGGATTCGGGATCCGGGAAGATGCGATAAATGTTGGCGAGCGATTTTTCCTTGAGCGCGTACAACGCGGCGGAAAGGATGTTGCCCCCTTTGAACGGAAGCGCCGTCACCTCTGCGCTGGACATGTACGCGTGGATGTTTTGCGCGGCGAGGTAATCGCGGTACGAGAAGTCTTCATTTTCGGGCGGGGTTTTCAATTTGCCGCGCAGGCGGATGACATCGCCGTAATGGTAGGTCTGATTATTCGAGACCCGCGCGAGGAGCAGTCCGCTGGCGGGCAGGTCGCCGTCGCCGGTATCCACATCGGTCACGTTGAGGCGGAGGTTGGTGTAATTGTCGCGGTAATCGGGAGGCTCTACTAAATAACCAGTAATTAGTAAGTCGTAATTTCGGTCGTTGTAGAAGGCGATGTGGAAGGCGTCGAAGTTTGGGATGGAGAGTTGGTAGCGGAACGCTCCAATAAAGAGGAAAGGAAAAAGTAATAAAGGAAAGAGGAAAGAAGAAAGAAGAGGGATGCGAGGAGCGAGAAGGCGTGCAACGATAACAGCTAAAATAAAAAAAACGATCATTCCAAGCCAAACCCAAACGGGAAGGGAGACAAATTTCGCCAGAACGATGCCCGCGAGGAAAGCGAGCGAAACCCACACTAACGGAAGGTTAGCGGTCAGTTGCTCTTGAATGCGTTTTGATGCAGGAGTTTGCATGTGGTTTGCATCATAGCATAATTTCAAAGAGGGAGGATACAATTCAGACATGCTGAGGCGCGTTGTCGGTCCCTTGATCCTTTTTGCCCTGCCTGTCATCATGCTCCTGGTGGCTGTGTACGCGCCTTCCGCCCTGCCCGCCGGGATGGATTTCAGCGCGCTGTACAACACAAACCTGGCGCTTGTGCATGGCGTGCCGATCTACGATCTCGAAGCCGTAGAGTCATTGGCAGTGCAAGCCTCAGGGATTCCGCCTGATAAATTTTTTCTGGCGCGGTTCCCATATCCGCCATGGTATGCGCTGTCCACGTTTTACCTTGGATTCTTGCCTGCCCAGACCGCGGCTACGTTGTGGTTTGAAATGAATCTCGTGATGTTGCTTCTCTCTGTCTGGTTTCTCACCGACGGCTTGAGTGGACGGTTGAGGTTGGTCGCGTTTCCACTTGCGTTGCTCTTTTTTCCGGTCCTGGGCGCCTTATCCGTTGGGCAGTATGATTTCCCTGTGTTACTTGGGACGTCACTATTGATTTATTCTTTGCGAAGAGAAAACGTCGCGTTGACGGCGCTCGGCGCGGCGCTTCTTACGTTCAAGCCGCATGTCGGCGCGCTGATCCTGTTGTCAGCTTTGATACATTTGATCACAAGTAGAAATAAATTTGTGCGGCGCGCGATGCGGTCCGTTTTGATGGCGGGAGTCGTGCTGTTTGCAGTCGGCTTCCTTGCCGATTCCGCGTGGATCATCAGTTATCCAGCCATGTTGTTGAATTATCAGGGCGAAGGGAATGTTTCGTCCTGTTCGGAGTGTGCAAGTCTGCCCGTATTTTTATCGCGCTGGTTTTTCGACGGGTCGCTTTCAAAAGCCGCCCTAATTGCATTGGGCTTGCTGATCCTTCTTACGGGAATATTTTTTGCAAGACGGAACGCGTTGCTAAGATCGCACGAACTGTTTTTGACATCTGCATTATTAATTACACTGCTTATCAGCCCATATCTTTATAACTACGATTTTGTTCTTTTGCTCATTCCATTTGCCGTTCTTGCGGCAAGAGGCGGGATGGCGCAAAAGATTTTTATGCTTATTGGCTATCTTGTTCCAACATTTGCGATTCTGTTGCTTGGGCGCGACGGAAACGTTTCATTACTTGTCGTTACAATCTTCCTTGCCTTTCTTCTTTTCGTGCAGGCAGGGAATTCGGGCATTGACGTTCCCGCCCACGCGGCATACAATACAAGCAATTAACACGATCAGCCAGCGGCGAAGTTGGTGCAATTCCAACACTGTCGCGCAACTGTGAATTCGAGGATCGATATTCGAATATTCGATTATCGCTCGAACAAGTCAGGTCGCCCGCCCTGGTCGGTTCACCACTCTCTCGCGGAAAGGAGGTGGAGACTGCTACCATAGCGAGCCTCTATCTCCCCTGCATCGGCAGGGGATTTTGATTCCGTAGTGACGACCTAAGTCGTCACTACACAACACACTTAGGAGAAACCATGTTACGCAAGACTTTTCTATTCACTTTGTTGTTCGCGTTGTTGCTGTCTGCGTGTGGACCCGCATCATCCGCCTCGGGAGATTTGACCTTCACTGATGGGCTCGGTCGCGAGGTCAAACTCGACGGACCTGCGCAACGCGTGGTCACGCTCGCGCCCTCGCTCACCGAACTTCTTTTCGCGGTTGGCGCTGGTTCGCAAGTTGTGGGGCGCGATGACTTTTCAGATTACCCCGCCGAGGCGCTCAATGTGGCGAGCATCGGCTCCACGTTTGGCGATCTGAACACGGAAGCCATCGTTGCCCTCGAACCCGATCTCGTGCTTGCGGCAGAAATCAATACGCCTGAACAGGTCAAAGCGCTGGAGGATTTGGGAATCACTGTGTATTACCTGAAGAATCCCGTCACGTTTGCCGAGATGTACGAGCAGGTCAAATTGGTGGGGCAGTTCACAGGTCACGAGGATGAAGCGGAAGCGCTGGCTGAGTCGTTGTCCGCGCGTGTGGATGCAGTCGCAGAAGCGGTGGCGAACCTCACGGAGAAGCCAACTGTCTTCTACGAAATCGACGGCACCGACCCTGCCAAACCATGGACGACGGGTCCCGGCACGTTCATGGATACGATGATCACAGTGGCAGGCGGTGTGAATATCGGCGGTGTGTTGAGCGATTCATACGCGCAAATCAGCGTGGAAGAGGTTGTTTTGCAAGACCCCGATTTTATTGTGCTGGGTGATGCGTTATACGGTGTAACCGCCGAGTCGGTTGCCGAGCGTGCAGGTTGGGGAGACCTCACCGCTGTAAAAGAAGGCAATATCATTGCCTTTGATGATAATCTTGCCAGCCGTCCAGGTCCGCGTTTGGTGGATGGCTTGGAGGAACTGTTGAAGATTTTGCATCCTGAATTGGTGCCAGCACGGTAGTAAGTAGACAAGGAAACAAGTACACACGGAAACAGGTAAATACGTAAACACGTTTCCTGTGTACTTGTCTACCTGTATACCTGTCTCCATTCCCCATGCGCCGCTTTCCCCTTTTTTTCTCTTTCCCCTTTCTTTTTCTCGCTTTGCTTCTTAGTCTGGCAATCGGTTCTGTATTTCTTCCTCCCACCGAATTATTGAGTTCCCTCATGGGCCGCGGTTCAGATTTGGCAAATTCCATCTTATGGCAGATCCGTCTGCCGCGCACTGTATTGATCGCGCTGACAGGCATGGCGCTGGGCGGGAGCGGCGCGGCGTATCAGGGTCTGTTTCGCAACCCGCTGGCTGATCCATTTTTGATTGGCATCGCCTCGGGCGCGGGCTTGGGCGCAGTGATCGCCATGACGGTTCAGTGGCCCTATTCGTTTTGGGGGCTGATCGCAATTCCGCTCGCGGCATTCGTCTCCGCGCTGCTCACAGTCGCAATGGTCTATTTTCTGGCGCGCGTCGGTCAAACGACGCCCACTACCAATCTGATTCTCGCGGGCGTGGCAGTTTCTTCCTTCGCGACTTCATTGATGTCATTCCTCATGCTTCGTTCTGATGGGGAACTTCGCCGCGCGATGAGTTGGTTGATGGGCGGCTCGACTCAACTCGGCTGGTCGTTCACGCTCGCCATCCTGCCTTATCTGCTCATCGGGCTTGGTGTATTAATTTTTAGCGGGCACGCGTTGAACCTGCTTCAATTCGGCGATGAACAGGCACAACAACTTGGCCTGGATACCACGCGCGCCAAACGAATCATTTTGATTTCCGCTTCACTCGCGACTGCTTCCGCTGTGGCGTTTTCAGGCATTATCGGATTCATCGGACTCATCGTCCCGCATCTTTCGCGCCTTTGGTTTGGTCCCGATTACAAGCGACTTCTCCCTTTATCCATTCTCGGCGGCGCGACGTTATTGTTGATCTCCGATGTGATTGCGCGCGTGGCACTCGCGCCACAGGAGATCCCTGTGGGCATTGTCACTGCCTTGGCGGGCGCGCCGTTCTTTTTGTGGGTGCTGAGACGATCCAAAACGCAGGGGCTGTGGTGAATCATGATATGACTGAGACTCTGCGCGTTTATTGCGACCCTCTCGGTGCATTCGTTGAATTGCCTGTCAAGCCTCGTCGTATTGTTAGTCTTGCATCTGGGCTAACCGAAGCGCTCGTCCACATGGGGTACAGTGATGCCATCGCAGGTATTTCCTCCTGGTGCTCGAACTTTGTTCCCAATTTGAAGGTTCCCATCAGCGGAGATTATCTATCAGTGGATGAAAAACAACTACGCGCCGTCGAGCCTGATTTGTTCCTTATTACTACGGGCGTTCAGCGCGGGCTGGCGCGCAAACTTTTAAAACAAGGCGTTCCTGTCTATGTGTTGCCTCTGCCCAACAGCCTGCATGGGATTTTGGAAAACGTGATCGCTCTTGGGGCGCTGGTGGATGATATACCTGCCGCACGCGCCCTGACTCAAAAATGGAACCGCCTCTTGCTGGACCTCAAGACTGGCGCGTCGACTCCCAAGCCCCGAGTCTACGCTGAACTCTGGTTCGGCAAACACGCGCGTATGACGGGCGGGCTCACCTTCGTCCACGATTTGATCGAAGCCTCAGGCGGAGAAAATATTTTTGGTCATATTCGCAAAGGTTATCTGCCACTGGACCTCGATGAAGTAAAAAGGATGAACCCTGATATTTTTCTCATCTATTCGGAACCCCAACACCCAATTGACCCTTCCACTTTACAAGCCGAACGCGGCTGGAACTTCCCCATCATTCAGGCAGATATACAACCCACTCATAACCTTATCCACGATGGACCTTCCATGATGGATACAGCAGAATGGTTGAGTCATTCCATTCAAACAATTTGGAGCAAAACGAAAAATGAAAAGTAAAGTCAAAAATGGATTGGTCATCGTCAATACGGGGAACGGCAAAGGCAAGAGCACGTCAGCCTTTGGCATGGTCTTGCGTGCCTGGGGACGCGGTTTTCGTATTTGTGTAATTCAATTCATCAAAGCAGAGACGGGACAGTGGGGCGAGATCAAAGCCGCGAAGAAACTCGGCATTGACTGGTTCGCCAAAGGTGACGGCTTCACCTGGACCTCCAAAGATATGGACGAAACGATTGCCCGTGCGGTCGACGGTTGGGAAGTTGCACAGGAAAAGATCACCAGCGGCAACTATGATTTGCTCGTGCTGGATGAATTTACTTATGCCTTGCATTTCAAATGGATGCATACTGACGAAGTCATCGAATGGCTCAAAGCCAACAAACCCAAGGATATGCATCTTGTCATCACAGGGCGTGACGCGCCTCCTGCGTTGATCGAGTACGCTGATTTGGTAACCGAGATGGTCGAGGTGAAACACCCATTTCAAAAAGGGATTTTGGCGCAGGCGGGCGTCGATTTTTAGTGAGAAATATGAACATACCCTCCATTCAGCCTCTCAATGAAGCCGCAATGCAAGCCGCACGTGAACGTCAGAATATGCTAACCAAGCCCGCAGGCAGTTTGGGAAGGCTCGAAGAACTTTCGATTCAACTTGCAGGAATCACTGGAAAAAATATTCCGAATATAAAAGATAAAGTAATGATTGTCATGGCTGGGGACCACGCAGTCGTTGTCGAAGGCGTCAGCGCGTACCCGCAGGAGGTGACTCCGCAAATGGTGTTGAATTTCCTTGCGGGCGGCGCAGCAATTAACGTCTTGGCTCGTCATGTCGGAGCGCGAGTCGTTGTGGTGGATATGGGTGTTGCAAATGAAATTCCTACTGCTGACGAAAATTTGATTCGGCGTAGAGTCGCTTCGGGGACGGCGAACCTGGCTCAAGGTCCAGCGATGACGCGTGAACAGGCAGAAGAATCCGTTCAAAGTGGGATCGAAATCGCTTTGGCAGAAATATCCAAAGGCGCAGACATCATCGGCACAGGGGATATGGGAATCGGCAACACGACTCCGTCTGCGGCGATTGCATGTGCCTTGATGAATCAATCTCCTGAAAATATTGCGGGGCGCGGCACGGGTGTGGATGATGACGGGTTGAAAAGAAAGATCGCCGTGATTGCGCGTGGGCTGGATGTGAATCAACCGAACGCGAACGATGGACTCGATGTGCTGACGAAAGTGGGCGGCTTTGAAATTGGCGGGCTGGCGGGGGTAATGATCGGCGCGGCATCGAAGCATGTTCCTGTGATGGTGGACGGTTTTATTTCGACTGCGGCGGCGATGATCGCGGTGACGCTCGCGCCACAATGCCAAAATTATTTGATCGCCGCGCATCGTTCCAAAGAAAATGGACATACATTGATGTTGGAATGGCTTGGGCTCAAACCCTTGCTTGATCTCGATCTGCGACTCGGCGAAGGCACGGGCGCGGCATTGGGCATTTCACTGGCGGAAGCCGCATGCAAGATTTTGGCTGAAATGGCAACGTTTGGTGAAGCGGGCGTGAATGGTAAAGAGTAAACATGTAAACATGGAACGTGCCTGCTTGTATACCTGTCTCCGTGTGTACTTTCTCCTATGATTTCAATCATCGCCGCGTTTCAATTTCTGACAATCTCGCCCACCCTCATCACGCGTATGTTTACCTCGCAAGAGATGGGACGTGCGGTGGGATGGTTTCCACTTGTGGGTGTTGTGCTGGGCATGTTATTGTATGGCGTAAATTATGCGGCTCGGTTAATTTTCCCCGTGTCAGTTTCCGCGGCGATAACTTTATTCGCCTGGGTCACCTTCACGCGTGCGTTTCATCTGGATGGTTTTATGGACACGTGCGACGGTCTCTTTGGGGGCTTTGCTCCCGAACGAAGGCTCGAGATCATGAAAGACTCGCGCATGGGCGCGTTTGGAGTCGCTGGAGGAATTTTGGTTCTGCTCACGAAATATGCCGCGCTTTCAGCCTCCACAAATCTTTTTGCTGCGCTGATGCTTGCCACCACACTGGGACGCTGGGCTTCGCCGCTCGTGATCTATTGGTTTCCCTATGCACGCGCAGAGGGGCTTGGAATCGAGATGAAACGCAATGTCCGCTGGCAGGAAGTATTGATCGCAACGTTAATTGCTGGTGCCGCTTCATGGCTTGTATATAGCTGGATTGGGCTTGCCCTCATGTCTGGCGCGGCGGTTGTTGCATTTTTGACCGCATTCTACGTGATGAGTGTATTACCTGGACTCACAGGCGATATCTATGGAATGGTCACAACACTGGTTGAGATGCTGACCCTGATTTTCTTCGCGGCGAAGTTATGAACACGCCTGTCAAGGATGTTTCCATTCATGTTTCTGATACATGCATTCATTTGCAGTCCGTCAATGATTTGAGCGCCTTGTCTTCGGGCGTGGTGGGCGGTGGGTTTCAAAAGACGCGCCACATCATCAATGTTCATGTGGATAAAAACTACTTCTGCTCAAATCCCGCCGCAGATTTAAGACGCGTTGCGCGTGCAAGCGGCATTCACGAAAATTTTATTGGCATGATGACCGCCGCGAAAATCGACTCAACAAGCCCAGTATTTTTGACAGAACATGGATTAACCGTCGGCGCAATCACCACGGCGGGCTTGAGCAATTCAACCTGTGCAGGGGTGACCCCTCCGTTCCCCCCCCGTTCACAGGCTGGCACGATCAATACGATTATTATCCTTGATGCCCGCTTGAGCCGCGCCGCGATGGTTAACGCCATTATCACTGCGACAGAGGCAAAGACCGCCGTGCTTCAGTTACTAGAGGCGCGCACAAAAGACGGTCAGCCAGTTACTGGCACGTCCACCGATTCCATTGTGATTGCCGCAACTGGGGGCGGCGATTATTTCAACTATGCAGGTTCTGTGACTCTCCCAGGCTGGTTGATGGCGCGCGCCGTTCGTCTGTCCATTATGCGGGCGCTTTCTGGAAGTTAACTTGGTCGTCGCTCTAGCCCTGCTTTTGGATATCATTTTTGGCGACCCGCCAAACCGTTTCCATCCCACTGTATGGATGGGCAGCTTGATTACTTTTCTCAAACGCTTTCGACCGCACGGGAATCGCTTCTTCGAATTTATGTTTGGGATTTTCATTATCTTGATCGGACTCGGACTCACAGCTAGCGCAGGCTGGATGATTTCATATCTCACCTCTGCTCTCCCGCCCTGGGCTGGGTTGCTGGTCGAAGGGTTATTTCTCAAGCTGGCCCTATCCCTGCGCGGGCTCGACCATGCCGCGCGTGATGTTCAGACCGCGCTGGCGGGAAATGATCTGCCCGAAGCGCGGCGTTTGCTTTCCTGGCATTTGGTCAGCCGTGATACTTCACAATTGACCGAGTCACAAGTCTCTGCTGCCGCGATCGAGTCGGTCGCCGAAAATGCCTCGGATGGGATTGTGGCTCCGTTATTTTTTTATACGCTTGGCGGATTACCGCTTGCGTTGGCATATCGTTTTGTCAATACTGCGGATTCCATGCTTGGCTATCGCGACCTCGAACGCGAATGGCTTGGGAAATTTCCCGCCAGGCTGGATGATGTTTTGAACTTCATCCCTGCGCGTGTGACAGGCTTGTTCATTGTGTTATCCGCTCCATGTTGTGGAGCAAGCTTTACGAAAGCATGGGATATCATGCGGCGCGACTCGCACGTTACCGCCAGCCCCAACGCAGGGGTGCCCATGAGCGCCATGGCGGGCGCATTGCGCGTTGAGTTGGAAAAGGTTGGGCATTACATTCTTGGCAGAGGCTTATGGCCTCCATCTGTCAATGATCTTCTCCGCGCCCGCCGCTTGTTGTGCGTCTCTGTTGGAGTGGCGGCATTTGCCTTCATGCTTTGGAGTATGTATGTCCATACGCGTTGAACCCGCAGTACATGGCGCAATTGATTTTGCCGAATTGGAAAAGCTTGGAATTCACCCAAACGATGTGCTGGATTTCAGCGTCAATAGCAATCCCTTCGGTCCTTCGCACTTGGTATGGGATGCCATTCGGGCTACCCCGCTGGAACGTTACCCCGACCGCGAGTCCATTGCCTTGCGGCGTGCGCTTTCAGAGCGATTGGGTGTTTTGCCCGAACAAATCGTGACTGGTAATGGCACGGCGGAGTTGATCCAGATCACGGCGTTCGCGTTTTTTCAAAAGGGAGATCATGCCCTGATTCTTGAACCAACTTTCGGTGAGTATGAGCGATGCGTCCGCCTGGCGGGCGCGAACCTGCAGCGCTGGCGCGCAATTCCCGAAAATGGATTCATCCCACAGCCCGCAGAAATCCAAAAGAAATTGAATGAGCAGGACGTGCGTCTCGTTTTTATTTGCAACCCGAATAATCCCACGGGTCAGGTTCTGTCATTGGATGCGTTGAAGGATTGGGCTTATGCATGCCCTGACACCTTGTTTGTCGTGGATGAAGCCTATCTGGCGTTTGTGCCTGATATGCACTCTGCTATTTCACTGCGCAGCAAAAATATTTTGGTATTGCGTTCCATGACTAAGCAGTACGGCGTTGCGGGGTTGCGGCTGGGTTATGCCGTTGGAGACGTGCCTGTAATCGAAGCATTGATCAATTTTCGCCCCGCCTGGAATGTGAATGCGCCAGCGCAGGCGGCGGGAGTCGCGGCATTACAAGATGAAGCATATGTGATCGAAACACTGGCAATGTTGCGAGACGAAAAAGAGATTTTGATTTCAGGGTTGAAGGAATTGGGTTATGACGCTATCCCATCTCGAACACATTACTTTTTATTGCCCGTTGAACATGGCGCACAGTTTCGTCGGAAGTTATTGAAGCGCGGGATTCTCGTACGCGATTGTGCTTCGTTTGGTTTGCCATCCTACGTCCGCATTGCAACGCGTAAACCAGAGGAAAATGCACGCCTGCTGCATGCGATCAAGGAGACACAGGGATGAAACTCTTCCTTGTTCGTCACGGGCAAACGGACTGGAATCTCGCGCAACGCTTTCAAGGGCAAAGCAATATTCCGCTCAACGAAACGGGACGCCAGCAGGCAATGGCATTGGCCGATCGTCTGGCAGGCGAAAGATTCGACATAATCTACTCGAGCGGTTTGCAACGCGCTCATGAAACTGCGAACATCATCGCCAGAGGAAAAATTGAAGTGCAGACCGATGCACGTTTGCGTGAGGTTGATTTCGGCGATTGGCAGGGGTTGACCTACAACGCGATCAAGGAATCGCATCCTGAGGCGCTCAGGGCCTGGGAAAACGACGCGTACAGAAATGCGCCGCCAAACGGTGAAACGCTCGGAGAGCTAACAATGCGCGTACAGTCCATGCTGAATCACCTTCTCGAAAACTGCCAAGGGAGGAATGTTCTGCTTGTGGCGCATGGTGGTATGTTGCAATCTCTGGTCTGCCTCGCATTGAACTTGCCTTCAACCATGTACTGGCAGTTCCAGATTTCAGTGGCTTCAGTTTCGCAAATTGCCTTTTACCCCGCAGGGGCGATTGTGAATCTATGGAATGACACAAGTCGTCTCTTTGAGACATCGAGTGCGCGTAAGGCAGGGGATTAGGGTGATGGTCACGACAGCGAAAGTATTGATGATCCAGGGGAGTAGTTCCTCAGTGGGCAAGAGCCTGCTGGTCACTGCATTGTGCCGCATCTATGCGCGGCGCGGGATTCGCGTGGCTCCTTTCAAAGCGCAGAACATGTCCAATAATGCCGCGGTCTGCGCGGATGGAAGCGAGATTGGTCGTGCGCAGGCGTTGCAAGCCGCTGCCGCGCGCATCGAACCTGCTGCCGATATGAATCCTGTGCTTATCAAGCCCGAAGCCGATTCACGTTCACAGATCATTCTCATGGGTCGTCCCTGGCAGACGCTCGAAGCAAAGACTTATTACGAGAAGAAAACGATTCTCTGGGGACATGTTACCCAATCCCTCGATCGTCTGCGCGCCGCCTATGACCTTGTCTTCATCGAAGGCGCAGGAAGCCCGGCAGAACTCAACCTCAAACGCGGCGACATTGTTAACATGGCCGTGGCGTGTTATGCTCATTCTCCCGTTTTGCTTGTCGGCGATATTGATCGCGGCGGCATTTTTGCTCAATTGCTGGGTACACTCTGGCTCCTCGAGCCGGAAGAGCGCGCGCTCGTGCGCGGCTTCCTCATCAACAAATTCCGCGGCGATCTTTCGCTCTTTGAGGAGGGCATTCAAATCCTCGAACAAAAAGGGAAAGGTCCTGTACTGGGAGTGATTCCCTACTTAAGAGGACTTTCCCTGCCCGATGAAGATGCCGTCTCCGTGGAAGCCGCTTCACGCGCCGCACAGCCTGCTTCTCCATCTCAAACAGATATCGCCATTTTGGCATTGCCTCGCATCGCCAACTTCGATGACTTTGATGCCCTGCGTGTGGAGCCTGGCGTTCACGTCCGCCACGTGGATTCGGTGAGCCAGTTTGGCAAACCTCATGCAATTATCATTCCTGGTACAAAAAGCACGATCGCAGATTTGGACTGGCTTCGTCAAACAGGGCTTGCAGATTCGATCATTGACTTTGCAATGAATGGCGGCGTGGTTGTCGGCATTTGTGGCGGGTATCAAATGCTGGGGCAAGCCATCCATGATCCCATACATGTTGAATCGCAAAACGACTCAATACAGGGCCTGGGGTTGTTGCCCATTGTCACAACCTTTGCTCAACAGAAAGCAACATACCAAGTTTGTGCCAGAATTCTGAACTTTGAGTCACAGGCTGGAGAGATGATCGAAGGCTATGAGATCCATCTGGGCAGGACGCAGAGTCAAAATCCATGGTTGGAAATTGTTTCACGAAACGGCGAGCAGGTCAGGGTTCCCGATGGAAGCGTTTCGTCGAACGGGAAAATCCGGGGCTGTTATTTGCATGGATTGTTCCATAATGATTCTTTTCGTCAAGTTTGGTTGAAAAACCTGGGATGGCAGGGTGAAGCCGCTTCGCAATCTGCGCGTTTTCAGGAATCGCTTGAAAAGCTGGCAGACGCGGTGGAAGGCGCACTGAACATGGATTTGCTGGAGAAGATCATATGGGAAAACTAACCCTCATTCTCGGCGGCGCGCGGAGCGGAAAATCATCTCACGCACAACAGCTTGCAGAAGAGTCTGGCAAGTCCGTCACGTTCCTTGCCACTGCGCAAGCGTTCGACGAGGAGATGTCCGCGCGCATCCAAAGGCATCGCGCTGAACGCCCCGCACACTGGGAGACGCTTGAAATTTCACTTGGCATTGCATCACATGTCAGGCAGATACGATCCGAAATCGTCATCCTTGATTGCGTCACTTTGCTCGTCAACAATTTGATGATGCGGTTCGTGAAGGGCGACTTTGTGAACGAATCGTCGTTCATGCAGTCTGTTCAAAGTGAAATCAGCGATTTACTTTCTGCTGTCCGTGAAACGGGCCAACATTGGTTGATCGTCTCGAATGAAGTTGGGCTGGGACTTGTCCCGCCGTATCAGATGGGGCGGGTATACCGCGACGGGATCGGCTGGGCAAACCAGAGGTTGGCAAAAGAAGCGGAGCAGGTCCTGTTCATGGTGGCGGGCCTTCCGACAGTCGTCAAGTAGGTTCTTATGGAAATTACCATTCGAGAGATTAACACAGTCACTCTTCAGGATGTAAACAAATATGATGCCGCATTCACAGTTGATTCAAAACTGGCTCTGCGCGCGGGAGATGGAGTTATTCGTTATTCAGTTGTCAGTGTTGCGCCATATCGAAAGCAATATATCTTTGAAGAGAGAGATTACCCAACTTATATCTCCAACCCCGACAAGATTGTGTACTTCGCCTATGCAAACGATCAACTGGCGGGGCAGATCAACGTTAGCAAACATTGGAATGCTTATGCATGGATTGACGACTTTACTGTGGATGCCCGTTTCAGAAGATGCAGAGTTGGACGCGCCCTGATGCAGAAGGCAGTGGATTGGGCAAAGGAAAGATATCTGCCCGGCATCATGCTCGAAACGCAGGACGTTAATGTCCCAGCGTGTCGTTTCTATCAAAATTTTGGATTCAAGTTGCATGGCTTCGACACTCATTTATACAAGGGCTTGAATCCATCCACCGACGAGATCGCGTTGTATTGGTATTTGATTTTTTAATTTGTAGGGGCAGGTCTCAGACCTGCCCCTACACAAAATATTATGTTGAAAATCCAATCCCTATCCGCCTCGTATGGCTCCCGCCGTATCCTGCACGATATTTCCCTCGACGTGCAAAGCGGCGAGATCCTCGCGCTGATCGGACCCAACGGCGCGGGCAAATCCACGTTGATTCGCGCCGTGAGCGGAGTCATTCCATACATGGGTCATGTCCGCACGAATAGCGATGACTTAGCTTCGCTCTCAACGCTTCAACGCGCACGAGTAATTGCTACTGTTCCCCAGGCAGTTTCCATGCCCCCAGCTTTTACTGTTTGGGAAACTGTCCTGCTTGGGCGGACTCCGTATCTTGGGTTTCTCGGTCAGCCCTCACAAAAGGATGAGGACATCGCGCGCCAGTCGCTGCAACGCGTGAGCGCGCTTCCCTTTGCGGAGAGGCGCGTGGGTGAACTCTCAGGCGGAGAACAGCAGCGCGTATTACTGGCGCGCGCCTTGTGCCAGTCCACGCCGATCTTGTTGCTGGATGAACCCACCGCGCATTTGGATTTGCAGTATCAGGTAGGTTTGCTGGAACTTGTCACCGAACTCGCGCACAAGGATAACCTCGCAGTGTTGATCGCTCTGCACGACCTCAATCTCGCCGCACATTACGCAGACCGCATCGCGCTGATGGTCGCGGGAAGCATCAAAGCAATAGGGAAACCAAAGGAAGTATTACAACCCGAGTTGATCGCCGAAGCGTATTGTTTGCCGGTGAAAGTGGTCCAACATCCGTTTTTGGATGTGCCGTTGGTGCTGCCTGAGGCAGGGAAGTAAATTTATTCTTTTGCTTCCTTCAATATTGCTTCGATTTCTTTCCATAAGTCAGGAAGTTCTAAAACCTCGGCAAAATCAGTTACCCACTTTTTGATTCGTCCCACATCAAGTTTGGGATTGCTATCAACAATAGTTCGGATATCTTCCAGATCCTTTGGGCGGTGAGCAACCGCCTTCATAATAATCAAATCTTCGGGAGAAGGTAGATACACAGAAAGATTTGAAAAAGATTTTTCACTTCTTCTTTCGACAAGTTCTTCTTCAAATGGCATGATACCCATCGAAATATCAATTTCAACTTTTGTAGGAACATGACTTAAAGGTAAGACTCGATTTCTACTTGCAAACTCTTCAATGTTTTGAATACGCGGCTCAATATTTTCGTCTTTTGCTACTTGGAGAAATCCTGGAATATCCTGTATTGATAAGAGAAAAACCGCATCTACGTCGGCTGTAAAACGTGGTTTGCCTAGAAACCCTACTGCCACACCGCCAATAATTACGCCCTGATAATCATGTTTTTTTAGCAAGCGATTAAGAGATTCAATTGTGGCACGAAACGGTTCAAGACTTTTATCGAGATTCATGCATTGCCTTTAGTTTTGCCCATCTCAATATTATTTCCATTTCCCTGTCATCTCGTTCGACCTTCATTCCTGATTCGATTGCAAACCGTACAATAGAATTCAATTTTCGCCAGCGTTCTTCCAATGTCATGGCGCGCAGTTCCTGCCGCTCAATTTCCTCGACATCCTTCCAGCGGTCACGCAAGTGATAACGGATTTCTTCCTTGTTCATGTTTGTATTATAGCATTACCAAAAGGATACAGTAGCGCCCTGGGTGTTACTTTATTACCACCGCCAAGTCGTGCCATCTTTGCTGTCTTCGATGGACACGCCCATCTCTTTGAGTTGGTCGCGGATCTGATCCGAACGCGCCCATTGTTTTTGTTTGCGGGCTTCGTTGCGCTCGGCAATCAGGGCGTTGATTTGCGCTTCGGCGTCGCTGGAGCCGGTCTTTTCTAGAAGTCTCAAGCCAAATACGTTTGCTAATTCACGCAAAGTTTCTTGCGCAGGTTTCAATTGTTCATTATTTGCGCCGCCATCGCGGGCGGTGTTGATGGCTTTGACCAGTTCATATAACGCGGCAAGGGCGAGCGGTGTATTGAAGTCGTCATCCATCGCATCGGTGAAGGCTTGCTTCATGGAGTCGGCTTGGGCAACGAGTTCAGCCGCGATTCCGGGAGCGAGTCCGCTTGCGGACGTAGAAGCAGATCGAAGAGCGACTTTGAGGCGTTCGAGCGATTTTTCCGCGGCATCTTGAGTCTCGTCGTTGAGGATCAGCGGCGCGCGGTACGATCCCATCAGCACGAGCATCCGCATCACGTCGGCATCGCGCGATGTCAAAAATTCCTTGATGCTGACGATATTGCCCAGCGACTTGGACATTTTCTCGCCGCCGAGTTGCAACATGCCGTTGTGAATCCAGTAGCGAGAGAATTGTTTGCCGGTATAGGATTCGGTCTGCGCGATCTCGTTCTCGTGATGCGGGAAGATCAGGTCGTTGCCGCCGCCGTGAATGTCAATTTGTTCGCCGAGTTCAGCGAGGTTCATGGCAGAGCACTCGATGTGCCAGCCGGGGCGACCCTTGCCCCACGGACTGTCCCACGAAATTTCGCCGGGCTTCGCGGCTTTCCACAGCGCGAAATCCATCGGATGATTTTTGGATTCTTCCACTTCGATGCGTGCGCCGGCTTGCATGTCATCCAGTTTGCGGCCCGAGAGTTTGCCGTAATCATCATCGCCGGTGACACTGAAATACACATCGCCGTTGGCCGCGGCGTACGCGGCTTCTTTTTGAATCAAGCCCTGGATGAACTCGATGATGACCGGCATGGTCTTGCTCACTTGCGGATTCGACGTAGCGGGCAGGACGTTCAGATTATTCAGATCGTTGGCGTAATCTTCGATGTAGCGTTGCGAAAGTTTGAGCGGGTCTTCGTTGAGTTGTTTGGCGCGGTTGATGATCTTGTCGTCCACGTCAGTGTAGTTCATCACGTGACGGACGTTGTAACCTCGATATTCGAGATAACGGCGGATGATGTCGAAGACGATCGCGGACATGGCATGACCGACGTGCGCGTCGTTATACACTGTGACGCCGCACACGTACATCTTGACGACGTTCGGTTCGAGGGTTTGGAATTCTTCTTTTTTGCGGGTGAGGGTGTTGTAAAGACGGATCATGATTACCTTGATTTTATCCGCAGATTACGCAGATGTCGCAGATTTTAAAATCTCTTTTTCGTAACCCCAAACCAGGCGCTTGTATTGCAGGCTTGAAGTGCCGAAGTTGATCAACAGTCCGCGTTTCAGCCCAGTGGCTTTGAGATAGTTGAGAAGTTGCGCTTCTTCCACGCTGGATAATCTGGATAAGGCTTTGAATTCCACGATGATTTCAGAGAAACAAACAAAGTCTGCGCGATAGTGAGTTGGAAGAACGATATTTTTGTATTTGATGGGCAAAGATACTTCCCTTTCAAATGGGATTTGTTTGAGGGGAAATTCAATTACCGCCGCTTCCTGATATACCGCTTCGAGAAATCCATGGCCCAACTGACGATGAATCTCCATCGCCGCGCCGATGATGGCGTATGTCTGCGGGTCGCGCTCGTCCACGATCTTCATGATTTTTTCTGCGAAATCTGCCCAATCTGCGGATTGGTTCTACTTTTTCTTGCGTCCGTTCTCTTCCTCCACCCGCGCGAAGATCATGCGCCCGGCGGCGGTTTGCAGAACTTTCGTGACGACCACTTTCTTGTATTCGCCGATGTATTCGTGACCGTTCTCCACCACCACCATGGTGCCATCGTCCATGTAACCCACGCCCTGACCATGCTCCTTGCCTTCCTGGAAGATGTTCAAGGTCATCCGTTCAGCGGGCAACACAACGGACTTCACCGCGTTGGCGAGTTCGTTGATGTTGAGGATGGTCACGCCTTGCAATTCAGCGACGCGGTTCAAGTTGTAATCGTTGGTGAGGATCGGGCATTTGAGTTGCTTGGCAAGCACCACCAGTTTATCGTCCACTTCGCGCACGCCCTCGGCGTTGATGTCGCTGATGCGGACGAGGATGTTCGGCAGTTTTTGCAATTCAGCCAATACCTCCATGCCGCGGCGTCCGCGCTGACGGCGCAAACCGTCCGGCGAGTCGGCGATGTATTGCAGTTCATTCAGCACAAAGCGCGGAATGAGCAGGGTGCCGGGCAGGAATCCGGTGCCGGCGATGTCTGCCACCCGTCCGTCAATGATGACGCTGGTATCCAGCAGAATAGTCCGGTTGAGATTCGTCCACGAGGAGGACGATCCACTTTCGCCGCCGCGCCCGCTCAAGGTGCTGAGCAAGCCCATGATGTCGCCCTGTCGCATCACAAACAATGAGATGCCGAGCCAGCCAAACGCGAGGACTCCGAGGAATGGCAGGATCTGCCCAAAAGGTTCCGGTAACATCGAAAAGGGAAATGACAACAACGCGGCGGTGAGCAACCCCACGATCATGCCGGTCAATCCGGCAAAGAGCGTCTCTGCCGAGAGCCGCCCCAGCCTCATGCGGATCGAGCGCGCGGGACGCGTCGTCACGTACGGGGTAAGCACCAGCCCCGTCAGCGCGCCCAATAATCCAATGATGGATGCAAGCCGGATGGATTCTGCCAAATTCTGCCCGCCCAGGCTGTACCCCCAAAATGCCGCTAGCGTTCCGATAAAAAACATGCCAAGCATACGAAGAATAAATTCAACACTCATAAATAACTCCTTTTAACGTGCAAATAATGACTGCATGATAGCATGGCTGAGAAGCCAAGTCAATCAGCGGACGGTCACTCATATAATCTTGTTATAATCCGACGCGTTTCAGCCGCTTCATTCCCAATTTTGGCTTGATCCTCACCCTCCACATGACCCTCACCGACACACTCAACCGCCCCCTGCGCGACCTGCGCATCTCCGTCACGGACCGCTGTAACTTCCGCTGTGTGTATTGCATGCCGAAGGAAATCTTCGGTCCGGATTATGCCTACCTGCGCCGCGACCAGATCCTCACCTTTGAGGAGATCGCCCGCCTCGCGCGGATTTTCACCAGCCACGGCGTGCGCAAGATTCGGCTCACGGGTGGCGAGCCCCTCGTTCGCAAGGACGTGCACCTGCTGGTGAAGATGCTTTCCGAAATCCCCGATCTCGATCTCACTCTGACAACAAACGGCGCGTTGCTGGCGAAGCAGGCTCAGGCGTTGAAAGACGCAGGTTTGAAACGCGTCAGCGTGAGTTTGGATTCGCTCGACAATGACATCTTCAAAGCCATGAACGATGCGGACTTCCCGGTGGAGGAAGTACTCGAAGGGATGGAAACAGCCGCACAGGTTGGGTTGGAACCGATCAAAGTCAATATGGTGGTCAAGCGCGGGGTCAACGAGTCCAGCATTTTGCCGATGGCGCGTTTCTTCCGCGAGCAGGGCTACATTCTGCGCTTCATCGAATACATGGACGTCGGTCATACCAACGGCTGGCGCATGGATGATGTCGTTTCGTCGGCAGAGATCGTAAAAATTATTTCTGCTGAAATGCCGCTCGAACCCGCCGACCCGAACTATCGCGGGGAAGTTGCCGAACGCTGGCGCTACAAAGATGGGAGCGGCGAGATTGGGGTCGTCTCGTCGGTCACGCAGGCTTTTTGCCGCGATTGCAACCGCGCGCGCATTTCCGCCGAAGGGAAGTTGTACACGTGTCTGTTTGCCATCAAAGGGCACGACTTTAAAAGTTTGCTCCGCTCTGGCGCAAGCGATGATGAAATTTTGCAAACAATCGCGCGCATCTGGGGCAAACGCACGGATCGCTATTCCGAGTTGCGATCGGAAAACACGATTGCCCTGCCCAAAGTGGAAATGTCGCACATCGGCGGGTAAATGATTTAACACGAAGGACACAACGGACACAAAGAAAATCTGTAGAAAGGCTATTCGCTCATTGGCCTTCCAACCTTTGTGCTCTTCGTGTCCTTTGTGTTTAATGCTTTTTGGAGTCTTGATGCCCTCAAACGGAATCAAAGCCATCTTCTTCGACCTCGACGGCACGTTGCGTCATAACATCCCATCGGGCGGCGATGTTTCTACGGAATTCGTCCGCACGCTCGGTATTTCATTCAGTGAAGAAGACCGCTTGAACGCTCTGCGCTGGGAACTCGTCTATTGGGCAAACTCGCCGGATCTGCTGGACGATTTGAAAACCTATGAAGGGGGTGATAATAAGTTCTGGATCCAATACAGTCATCGCCGTTTGCGCGCGCTTGGCATTTCTAAAAATCAAGCCGATGAACTTGCGCCCAGGGTGTCGGCGTACATGGGTGAATTTTATATACCGAAAAGCATCGTGCCGGACGATGTGCAGCGCGTCCTGCCGCAACTCAAAGGGCAGGGATACATCATGGCGGTCATTTCGAACCGCGACAAACCATTTCAAGATGAATTGGAGTCGCATGGACTCAGCGAGTTCTTCCATTTCTCTCTTGCCGGCGGCGAAGTGGACGCGTACAAGCCCGAACCTGAAATTTTTCATCATGCGCTCAAACGCGCCGGCGTGCGCGCCGGGGAGGCGATCTACGTGGGGGATAATTATTTTGCCGACGTGATCGGTTCGCGTCGCGCGGGACTTCGACCTGTGCTTTACGATCCCAACGGTCTCTTCCCCGATGCCGATTGCGCCACGATCAAATCGTTTGACGAATTGATGAAGGTGGTTGGGTAGGGCACGGCGTCCTTCGACTTCGCTCAGGATGCACCGTGCCCTATCGCTATTTTCCGCAATCAGTTCCTTCCGCGCCCTTGCCGTACGAGATGAAAGACATGAAAGGGAACGTCAATTTCCCCGGCGTGCAAGACCGGTTAAAATGGATACATGTCCCCCGCTTCCTACTTCACTTCCGGCTTGCTTCCCTTTCAACAGGGCGGACTCGACTCCTTGTGCGGGCTGTACAGCATCATCAACGCTGAGCGGATCATCAACCGCTCGTCCGACGATGAGACCCAGCAGTTATTCGACGACCTGATCCACTACCTATCCCGGCGCGGCTTGTTGAGCAAACTTCTGATCGGCGGCATCATCCACACGCAGATGCTGTTGATCCTCGATAAGGTCGTGGGCAAGCAACGCATCTCCAGCGTGGAAGTCCCCTGGCGCGGCGTCCCCAACCCCGACCTGATCACATTCTGGAACTCAATGCAGGATTTCCTCGATGGCACGCCCGGCCGCGCCATCATCCTCGGCTTGCAAGGCTATCACGACCATTGGACGGTGATCGAATCCATCACCGACCGTTCCATATTTCTCTACGACTCCTCGCGCATCAAACGCCTGCCGCGTGATCGTTGCACCACCGTCTACGCCACGTGGAAGCGCAAGCACCTGCTCCTCCCCGCGCAGACGTATTTCCTTTCCAACGAAGACCCGGAGCAGGAGTAAACTTTTCCCAGTCGTGAAAGGTGGTCGCCATGCAAACCCTTCAAGGCATTCTGACTCGAATCGTCCGATCTGTTTCACACATCGGTCTTGATCGCAACGATTCGGAGGACGTGCGCCTCAGAAAGTCAGTTGCGATTGGTGGGCTTCTGTATGGAGGTTTCCCCATCTGGATCATTTGGATCATCCTGCTCTTTGCATTCGATGAAGTTGAGTCTGCCTGGATTCAAGCGGGGTGGTTCAGCCTTATGGTTGTCCTGCTGATCCTGCTCATCATTCAGCCGCGGATTTATCCATTCAACCAATTTGTCGTCCTGCTTTCCTTTTTGATCGTGCCTCTTGTTCTGTCCATTCAATTGGGTGGGATCACCAATTCCGGCATGATCCTGCTCTGGGGGTTAATCACACCTCTCTACGCACTTGTTCTATCGAGTTCACGTTCCGCCCTGTGGTGGTTTCTTGCGTATGCGGCGCTGGTCATCGCCAGTGCGATCATTGAACCGTACGTCCGCGCGCCAAATCATCTGCCGCCGGTATTGATCACCATCCTCCAGGTTAATAACATCCTGATCATGAGCGGAATTGCATTCTTTGCATTGCATTATTTCCTGCGCCAGCGGGATGAGGCGTTTCGTCTGCTTCGGATCGAGCAGGCAAAATCGGAGAGCCTCCTGCTCAACATCCTGCCCGCAGACATCACCGCGCGTTTAAAGCGAGGTGAGGATACCATTGCAGACCATCATGAATTGGTCACGATTCTGTTCATGGACATGGTCAATTTCACACCGCTTTCGGCGTCCACCTCTCCCAGAACCATGGTGGATTTGCTGGGTGAAATGTTTTCTCAATTCGATCAGTGGGTGGATACGTATGGGGTGCAAAAAATCGAAACGATCGGGGATAGTTACATGGTTGCCGCCGGATTATCCTCCAAGCGCGCCGATCACGCGCAGGCAGTCACGCATCTGGCGCCGCGTACGTCGCCGACTTGCAAAAGAAAGGTACGCTCGAGGCGGCATACGCGTTCGTCACCGGAGGAGGGATCGGCATCATGAACGTCACCTCGCACGAGGAGTTGTGGGAGCTTCTCTTTGCCTACCCGCTTTATACGTCATTTCAATGGCGCGTCGAACCGCTGGCGGATGTTGCCCACGTGTTCGGCAGGGGCATCCAATTGCTCGAAGGGCAAAGCGGAAAATAATTCCGGCTTGAAAATTCATTCGTTTGAGAAAAGGGTTTGTTTTGGCGCGCCGCTTTGAGGGCGAGGTCTCCGCTGGGGAGGCGAACCGAAAATAATGGGCGGAGGAGGCGTGCTATAATCCAAAAACGCAAACCCGATGCCTGACCCCAAAATATTTTTTGAAACTGAACAAGTGCGGCTCATCCACGACGACGTCATCACGACGGATCGCGTGGCGGATTCGAGTATTGACCTGATCGTCACGTCGCCGCCATACAATGTGGACATCGAATACAACTCGCACAAGGACGACGTTTCGTACGCGGAGTATCTCGAATTCAGCCGCAAGTGGATGACGCGTTGTTACCAATGGCTGAAGGCTGACGGGCGGTTTTGTTTGAATATCCCGTTGGATAAAAACAAGGGCGGGCAACAAAGCGTGGGCGCGGATCTGACCACGATTGCAAAACAGATCGGCTTCGGTTATCACTCCACGATCATCTGGAACGAGGGGAACATCTCGCGCCGCACTGCCTGGGGTTCATGGATGAGCGCCAGCGCGCCGTTCGTCATTGCGCCCGTTGAATTAATTCTGGTACTGTACAAAAAAAGTTGGAAGAAAACCAGCGGAAGCAAGGTCTCGGATGTGACGCGCGACGAATTTATGGAATGGACCAACGGTGTGTGGACGTTCAACGGTGAGAGCAAAAAGAAGATCGGGCATCCCGCGCCGTTCCCACTTGAACTGCCGCGCCGCTGTGTCAAGTTATTCAGTTTCGTGGGTGACACCGTCCTTGACCCGTTCAACGGAAGCGGCTCAACCGTCATCGCGGCGGTGACGAATGGACGCAAGGGCATTGGTATCGAAGTGGATGCGAAGTATTGCGAGTTGTCGAAGAAGCGCATCCTTGGGGCGATTGATGCGGCGAAAGAGCCTCATCCCGCTAAAAAATCGTCTCGTTCAAAGTCGACTTAATCGAGGTGAGGGACATTCCGCATTCCAAATTTTCATCGCCACCCATCGCCACCCATCACCGCCCCGACGTGAACGTCAGGGCTACAAATACAAAGCCCGCTCAAAGCGGACTCGTGTCCCCTTTAGGGGGAGCCGATTTCCAGTCGGCTTCGTACGAATAGTCCATGCGAGCTCATAAGCCGACTCAATCGGGGTGAGGGACAATCTATATCCCAAATTTTCAATGTTGTATATAGAACAAAAAAAGAACGCCGTCCCACCTTCCGCCGTCCCACTCACTAATTACCAATTCCTATAACTTCACAAATCTCCTCACTACCTTCGGCACCGTTGCGGAACCAATCTGTGACCATGAACCCTTCTAGGATTAATCCGCAATTATCCGTTTTCCGCTATATATCCTTCTAATTCGTTCGTACAAACTTATACATCCTTCGACAGTCAGAAGCCAACCTAAAACATATAAGATATTGGCTTTAAAAGTGCTAATTCCGTATTGACTCAAGAAAGCAGTAACCCGCATATATGCTACAGTTGCTTGTATCTCGTAATCACCTCTTGCAATCCAATGGAACGAATTTATGACACCTAGTACGGTTCGTGGTTTTCCAAAAACAATTGGCAATGAATAGAAATATGTAACCAAACATATAATGACCATTGAAACTCCAACTCCCCAAGGCGAATCAATCAAATTTTTATCAACTCTTAACTGAATAGGAAGTAAAATAAAAATAGAATAGATAGTTGTTATTAAAATTCCAATTCCCCAATTAATAGCTACGCCTCCAACTATGTCGATCCTGTGTAAAAACAACTCCCAACTAGCCTTTTCTCCGAAGAATAGGTCATTTACAAATCCTATTAATACGAAAAACAACCCAAGAAAAAGTAATACAGCAGTCACTGTAAAAAATTCTGCTAGTCTTGCCATTGAAATTTTGAATATTTTCATAAAAATGCCCGAGCTATAAATTAGATGGCACAGTCAAGAACATCCATATAAAGCCTGTCTATCCTGTCCATTTTACACTCTTACAACTTCGCGAACCTCGACACCACCTTCGCCGCCGTAGCGGGACGATCCATGACGCCGCCTTGGTGAATCAGAATCGGCGTGCCTTCCTTCGCATACTTCAAATCTACAAACGCCTGACCCGTGATAAAGC
>Ga0247727_10000943_pt1 | contig 70736 bp, 73 predicted proteins | sample WisWelCaveWW1625_FD_202498 | JGI IMG/M metagenome (GOLD analysis project Ga0247727, IMG submission 202498) | Biofilm microbial communities from Wishing Well Cave, Virginia, United States - WW16-25 | ecosystem: Environmental > Aquatic > Deep subsurface > Groundwater > Cave microbial mat | place... | reverse complement strand
AGGCGCTGAGTCACCTCCTGCGGCTTCAGCTCGAGTTCCCGGGCAAGCGCCTCCGGTTCATGGTGAATGTAGAGGACGTTGCGGGAGGGGTCGTGAAGCATTTCTCCCTGTTCTTCAACGCCGAAATGGGGGAGAAGGGCCTGGGCCTCCTCCTTCGTGAGAAGCCCCTCGGCCTCGCGACAGGTCCAGGTGTAGTAGTCCCCGTCGTCGTGAGAGTTAATGTCCGCATCTTGACTCGCATAGAATCCACCCTTTTTTGAATCGATGAGAAGGTCCTGGGTCCAGCCAATGATTCCCTCGGCGATCTCCTTATAAAAGGGAGTTTGGATGAGGGCAAACGCCTTTGCGTAGACCGATAAGAGCGAGGCGTTGTCGTATGACATCTTTTCGAAGTGAGGAACCACCCAGCGCTCATCGACGGAATAGCGGTGAAAGCCGCCGCCGAGCTGGTCGTAGACGCCCCCTTTCCCCATTCCGTCGAGTGTTTTTTCGATCACGGCTCGAAGCCAGCTGGCTTGCGTGAAAAAATATTGATTGAGAACGAGCTCGAGCGCACCGGGATGGAAAAACTTCGGAGCGTTTCCGAAGCCTCCGTGCGCGAAATCAAATTGGTGCTTCAACGAGTAAAGAGAACTCTCGACCAGTTGGGGAGTGAGGCTTTCTCGGGAAGCGACCTCCGATTTTTGCGCGGCAAAAAGTGCGCTCACCTTTTTTGCGTCCTCGAGAATGTCCTGCTTTCGGGTGGCGTAAAGCTCGGAGATCCGCTTCAAGAGCTGCTTGAGGCCGGGCTGTCCGTACCGGTCCTCGGGGGGAAAGTAGGTGCCGCCGTAGAAGACCTCGCCCCGGGGGGTGAGAAAAGCGGTGAGCGGCCAGCCGCCCTGTCCCGTGAGAGCGCTTACAGCGAGCTGATAACGCGAGTCAATGTCCGGACGCTCGTCCCGGTCGACCTTAATCGCGATGAAATTCTCATTGATGAGCTTTGCGATCTCTCCATTCTCGTAACTTTCCCGGTCGATGACGTGACACCAGTGACACCACGCCGCTCCGATGTCGAGGAGGATCGGTCGGTCGACCTTTTCGGCCTCTTTGAAGGCTTCTTCGGACCAAGGGTACCAGCGGACCGGTTGATGAGCGGCACTCTGGAGATAAGGGCTTCGTTCATGAATGAGTCGATTCGAGGCAGTCTCCATAAGGTCGAGAGAAAGGGAGGTTGCGTGCCCCCCTTTGGTGTTGTATATTAACGTGCTTTTTCCCAGGAAGAAAGAGGAAAGGAAGCCAGAATGAGCAAAGAAGCAGTTTTTACGGACTCAAATTTCAAAACCGAAGTGATCGGATCGACCGTTCCCGTTTTGGTGGATTTCTGGGCGGAATGGTGCGCCCCCTGCCGGGCCCTCGCGCCGGTGGTGGAGAAGATTGCCGAGGCGAATGCCGGGAAGGTCAAGGTGGGCAAACTCAATGTCGACGAAAACCCGGGAGCGGCTCAGCAGTTTGGGATCCAGGGCATTCCCACGCTGATCCTTTTCAATCAAGGGAAGCCGGCTCATCAACTGGTCGGTTATCAATCTCAACCCAATATTCAGCGCGCCATCGATGAGGTTTTGGGGAAATGACAAAGATGACGCAGGGAAAACTCAAGGGACTCGAAGCGTTATCTGACAAGAAGGGGATCATTCGCGCAGCCGCTATGGACCAGCGGGGGTCGCTGCTTAAATCGATCGCCAAAGCGAAGGGGGTGGACGCGAAACTGATCACTCCTGCGATGATCGGGGAGTTCAAGGAAGCCGTGACGCGCGTCTTGACGGCTTACGCAAGCGCGATTCTTCTCGATCCCGAATATGGGCTCTCGGCCGTGAAGGCGCGGAATAAAAACGCCGGAGTGCTCCTTGCCTACGAGTCTTCGGGTTACGACAACACCCGTCCGGGAAGAATTCCGGATCTTCTGGCCGAGTGGACCGTCTCGCGGCTCATCAAAGCGGGTGCCGACGCGATCAAAGTTTTGATCTACTACAATCCCTTCGAGAAGAAGGACGTGAACGAATACAAACACACGTTTGTCGAGCGGATCGGCGCCGAGTGTTCTTACCACGACGTTCCTCACTTTCTTGAATTCGTCGGCTACGCGCTCGAGGGCCAGGAAGCGGACGAACTGGGCTACGCGAAACAAAAGCCCCAGATTGTCGCGAAAAGTATGGAGGAATTTTCCAAGCCTCAGTACGGAGTCGATATCCTCAAAGTGGAGATTCCGATCGATATGAAGTTCACAGAGGGGACTAAAGCTTTCAAAGGAAGGAAAGCCTATACCCGGAACGAAGCCCTTCAGTTTTTCCGCGAAACGGCCCAGGTGGCAAAGAAACCTTTCATTTACCTGAGTGCCGGTGTCAGCGACGACGAATTCCGTGAGAGCCTGGAACTTGGCACGGAAGCGGGCGTTCCTTTTGCCGGTGTTCTCTGTGGGCGAGCCACTTGGAAAGACGGAATTCCGGTTTACGCCAAAGAAGGACTCAAAGCGTTTGAGGCGTGGCTCAACGATCGAGGCGTGAAAAATATCCAGGCGCTCAATGCGGTCCTCGACAAGGGGGCCAAGCCTTGGTATCAGATTTATGGCGGCCAGAACCAGGTTCAAGCGGTTGACAAGGCCGGCAATCCTGTCCGTTCTTCCTGATTTCCCATCTTCAACAATGAACTATCGAACGCTGGGTCGCACGGGGCAAGTTGTCTCTGAAATCGGTTTCGGTTCCTGGGCGATCGGCGGGTTGAGTTACGGCGCGACCCGAGACGAAGAATCTTTGGGGGCCCTTGAGACCGCCTGGGAACACGGCGTGACCTTCTTTGACACCGCGGACACTTACGGCGAAGGGCACTCGGAGGAATTGATCGGCCGTTTCCTCAAAGGAAAACGGGACCGGGCCTTCATCGCCACCAAAGTTGGCTGGGACTTTTACCACGGCGGGTCCCGGAAAAACTTTGCACTCGATTATATCCGTTTCGCCTGCGACGAGAGCCTGAAGCGGCTCGAAACCGATCGGATCGATCTTTACCAGCTTCATAATCCGAAGCTGGAACAGATTGAAGCAGGAGAACTGTTTGACGTTCTCGATGAACTGAAGGCGGCGGGAAAAATCCGCTTTTACGGGGTCTCGGTCCACACGCCGCGGGAGGCTTTAACGGTTATCCGTTCCGGAAAGGCCGACACGGTCCAACTCATTTTTAATCTGATTGACCAGCGTCCGGTGGCGGAGGTTTTTCCCGAGGCCGAGGCAAAGAAAATCGGCGTCATTGCACGGGAACCTCTCGCCTGCGGGCTTCTTACCGGAAAGTACACGGCCGAAAGCCGGTTTCCCAAGAATGACCATCGAAACCGCTGGCCGAAGGAAAAGCTCGAAGCCGACCTCGAGAAAATTGAGAGACTCAAGTCGGTTCTGACGACACCGGAAGTTCCTCTAGTTCAGGCGACGCTTGAATTTATTCTGAGCTTTGACGCCGTGAATGTTGTCATTCCAGGCGCGAAAACAAAGGCGCAGGTGTTGGAACACGTCAAGGCCACGGAAGAGCCAAAACTACAGACTGAGGAAATTGAAGACCTGAGAAATCTTTTCGAACAGGAAGAAATCTTTCAAACAGGATTTTATCGGAATTAGAGTGCAGTCATTGCGAGGCAACGTTCCAAACAAGGCCGAAGCAATCCCAGCTTTCAGATTGCTTCGCCCGCCAAAAATTACGGCGGGCTCGCAATGACATGGGAGAGAGGATCTCGATGAAATACGCAGTGATTGTTCCAGACGGACTCGGCGATTGGCCGATTCCTGAATTCGGAAACCAGACCCCCCTCGAGGCGGCCAGGACGCCGAATCTCGATCGGCTCGCCCAAGAGGGGATTCTCGGAACCCTCCAGACTACTCCCAAGGGAATGTACCCCGGAAGCGATGTCTGCGGTCTGAGTCTCATGGGTTACGATCCGCTCACCTGTTACACAGGAAGAGCCCCGCTTGAAGCGGCAAGCCTCGGGGTTGACGTCCGAGAAGGAGAGAAAATTTTCCGGTGCAATCTCGTGGCAGCTCCCGCGGAAGTTCTTAACGACTATTCAGCGGACCACGTGACGACTGAAGAGGCAAAAAAGCTTATTCAGGCGCTCCAAGAGAAGCTGGGTTCAAAAAAGTTTCAATTTTTTCCCGGAAAAATGTACCGGCACCTTCTTCTTTGCCGGCAGGGGAGTGATTTCGAGGTCGAGACCGCGCAGCCGCACGACATTCAGGGTCAACGATTCGAGCCCTACCTTCCCAAAGGAAAAGGGGCGGAACTTTTCAAAAAACTGATCGCTGAATCGCGGGAAATTCTAAAGAATCATCCGGTCAATCAAACGCGGGAGCGAGAAGGTAAGGCCAAGGCCGACATGATTTGGCTTTGGGGAGGAGGGGTTCGGCCCAAGATTGAACATTTTGACCAGAAATTCAAGGGCATTCGAGGAGGGGTGATCTCCGCAGTCGACCTGCTCCAGGGGCTCGGTCACTATCTCGGCTGGAAAGTCATCCAGGTGCCGGGAGCGACCGGCTACTTTGATACCGATTACGAAGCGAAGGCCCGCTACGCGATCGACGCCTTAAAAACATTGGATCTCATTTTTGTTCACGTGGAGGCGACGGATGAAGCAGGGCACTCCGGCCTTGCGAAGGAGAAGAAAAGGGCGGTTGAAAGAATCGACGAAGCGATTGTCGGCCCCCTGGCGGAGTATCTAAAGAAGCAAGGGGCATACCGGCTTTTTGTGGCACCGGATCACTACACGCCGACCGCCAAGAAAACGCACGTTCCAGACCCCGTTCCTTTCATCTTCACCGGCTCCGACGTGAAGATGAAATCAGGAAAGGCCTACACCGAGGACAACGCAAAATCGACCGGCGTTTACGTGGAAAAGGGGCACGACCTGATGAGGCGTTTAATCGAGGGGTGGGATAAGATATAATACGAACGGAGGTCCGATGAAGCTCGAAGAAATGACTGAAAAAGTGAACCTAACTCCTGAACAGTACATTCGTTACAGCAGGCACCTGATGCTGCCTGAAATCGGTGAAGAGGGGCAAAAAAAGCTCCTTTCGGCCAAGGTGCTGATTATCGGGGCCGGGGGCCTCGGCTCTCCCCTCGGGCTTTACCTGGCCGCTGCCGGGGTCGGGACGATCGGACTCGTCGATTTTGACGTGGTCGATTTGTCCAATCTCCAGCGTCAGATCCTCCATACGAATGACGAGCTCGGGAAGCCGAAATTGGATTCAGCCGAAAAACGGATCAAGGCGATGAATCCGGACACCCGTGTCGTGAAACACCACGCTAGAATTTCCTCCGAAAATGCGCTCGCCTTTATTCGAGATTACGATATCGTGATCGACGGAACGGATAATTTTCCGACGCGCTATCTCGTCAACGACGCCTGCGTCCTTCTCAATAAACCGAACATTTATGGCTCGATTTTCCGTTTCGAAGGACAAGCGACGGTGTTTCAGCCCAAAGTGGGACCTTGCTACCGCTGCCTTTACCCCGAACCTCCCCCTCCAGGAATGGTTCCGAGCTGTGCAGAAGGAGGCGTTCTTGGAATTCTTCCGGGTGTGATTGGGGTGATCCAGGCCACAGAGGCGGTGAAATTGATCGTGGGGAAGGGGGAGACTTTGGTCGGCCGGCTCCTTCTTTATAACGCGCTCGATATGACGTTTCGGACACTCAAACTGAAGCGCGACAAGCATTGCCCGGTCTGCGGAGACCATCCGACGGTGACGAAGCTGATCGATTACGAAGCCTTCTGCGGACTTCGAAGAGGAGAGGGAGAAGCAATGACGATTCCAGAACTTAACGTTTATGAGCTCAAAGCCAAAATGGACCGAAAGGACGATTTCGTCCTGATCGACGTTCGCGAACCTTATGAACACGAAATTGCTCGAATTCCCGGTTCGCGTCTCATACCTTTGGGGCAACTCGAGAACCGGCTCTCAGAGCTCGAATCGTTCAAAAACAAAGAAATTATCGCTCATTGCCAAAAAGGCGGACGGAGCTCACGAGCCGTGGAATTTCTTTTGCGCTCCGGATTCAAAAAAGTTTGGAACGTCGTAGGCGGCATTACGGAGTGGTCGAACAAAATCGATCCCAGCGTCCCCAAATACTAACGGGGTGAGCCGAATGCCAAAAGTTGGAGTAGTCCTCTCCGGGGCCGGTGTGATGGACGGCTCAGAAATCCACGAATCGGTCTTGACCCTTCTTGCCCTCACCCAAGCCCGCGCCGAAACCATCTGTATGGCCCCCAATGCCGATCAGCTCCACGTGATCAATCACCTCACCGGCGAGGAAATGCGCGAGAAAAGAAACGTGCTGGTGGAGTCGGCCCGAATCGCCCGTGGAAAAATCCGAGACCTCAAGGACGTTAAGGAAAAGGAGATCGACGCCTTAATTTTTCCCGGCGGGTACGGCGCGGCGAAAAATCTTTGCACGTTTGCCGTGGACGGGACGAATTGCAAAGTCCACCCGGAAGTCGCACGCCTCGTCAAAGAAGTGCACAAGGCGGGAAAACCGATCGGGGCGTCTACAAGGGAGGAAAAATGATTCGTAGGAGTCTTTGGGCTGTCAGCGCTCTTCTCAGCTCTCTTTTAATTTTCTCGGGCTGCGCGATCTTTCTTTTAGGAGCGGGCGCGGCTGGAGGCCTTGCGATTTCCAAAGATACCATCGAAGGGACCGCCGAGCGACCTTTTGACCGGGTATGGAATGCAGGCCGAGACGTCATAAAACAGGAAGGGTTTATCCGGCTGGAAAATAAGGGAGCGGGGACGATTGAGGCGGAGATCCGGAAATCCCGGGTCAAATTTGAGGCCCTGCAGATTACCGACAAGACCGTTCGTTTCCGTGTTGAAGCTCGGAAGACCCACAATCTGATCCCCGATATGGATCTTGCCAACGAGCTCTACAACAAGATTTTCCAAAAGATCAAGTAGTGGAGCCCTCTTTCCGGTCCGGTTTCGTTTCCATTATTGGAAAGCCCAACGTCGGGAAATCGACCCTCTTGAACCGCCTCGTCGGGGAGCGGCTCGCCGGCGTCTCCAGAAAGCCGCAGACAACTCGGGAGGTGATCCGGGGGATTCTCTCCGAGCGACGCGGACAGGCGATCTTTCTCGACACGCCCGGTTTTCACGAGCCCCACGACCGTCTGGGCGAATGGATGCTTGGCCAGATTGAAAAAGCGCTCGAGAGTTCCGATCTCATCTATTGGATCGTCTTCCCCGGGCTTCCGCGCGAAGACGATCGGGCGCTCGCCGGAAAGCTCCAGAAGGCCAAGATCCCGATTTTTCTTCTGGTTAATCAGGTGGACCGGATTTCAAAACCGCAGCTCCTTCCCGTGATCGACGCCTATCAGAAGCTTTTCGCATTTAGAGAAATCATTCCGGTTTCGGCTTTAAAAGGAGACAACCTCCCCCCTTTGGTGAAGAAAACCTTCGATGTGCTTCCAGAAAACCCGGCCTATTTTCCGGAAGATCTTCTCACCGATCAGAGCGAGCGGACGATTGTCAGTGAAATGATTCGGGAAAAGATTTTTCGTTTCACGGGCGAGGAGATTCCTTACAGCTCGGCGCTTGAGATCGAGGAGTTCAAAGAGCGCTCGGAGCGCCTCGTGGCGATCAAGGCGACGATCGTAGTAGAGAAAGACTCCCAGAAAGCGATCCTCATTGGAAAAGGGGGCGCGAAGATCAAACAAATTGGCGAAGAGGCGAGAAAGGAGATTGAGCGCTTTCTCGGGAAGAAGGTTTTCCTGGAACTCTGGGTGAAGACCCTCAAGCATTGGAAAAGAGACCCGCAGGCGCTTAAGCGATTAGGGTTTGGTTAATCATGAACCCAAGCCTTCTCATGTGCCCTCCGGATTACTACGAGATTGCTTACGAGATCAATCCATGGATGAGTGTGAAACGGAAGGCCAACCGGGAACTGGCAAGGAAACAGTGGGAAGATTTCTTCAACCTCCTTACGGGCAAATTGGAAGTTCGGGTCGAACTCTTGAAACCGGTTCCGAAACTTCCCGACCTTGTCTTCACAGCCAACGGAGGACTGGTTTACAAACGGAATTTCGTTCTGGCAAATTTTCGCCACAAGGAACGGCAGCCTGAGGCACGGTTCTTTGAAGAGTGGTTCCGAAAGAACGGCTGGATCGTGAAGATCGTCCCGCCCGTTCACCGTTTTGAAGGGGAGGGAGACGCGCTCTTTCTAGGGAAAGAAATTTACACCGGCTACCACTTTCGTTCAGACATTGAAGCGCACGAATTTGTGGCAAAAACGCTCGGGTTGCCGGTTTACACCCTGGAGCTTGCAGACAAGCGCTTCTACCACCTCGACACCTGCTTTGCTCCGCTCAATGAGAAAACAGCCCTCGTTTATCTTCCGGCCTTTGAAACCTACTCCCAAAAGATCCTTCGGGAAACCGTTCCAGATTTAATCGAGGTCCCCCAAGATGAAGCGCTTCGCTTTGCCTGCAACGCCTTGGTGGTTGGGACCGATGTGGTCCTGAACGAGGGGTGTCCGATGACAGAGGGGGAGCTCCGGAACCTGGGTTTCAAGCCCCACGCGCTCGATTTCTCAGAGTTTATCAAGGCGGGCGGGGCGGCCAAATGCCTTGCCCTCCAGCTTCATAGGGGGCGGGCATAGCGTCATTGCTTCGGGACTCCGTGTCCTTCAATCACGACGAACGTTTGCAACTCCCTTCGAGATGTGGTAAAAAAACGTGACAATGAATCGAAAAGCCGTTGTTCTCCTTTCAGGTGGTTTGGACAGCACCTTGTCGGTCAAGATCCTTCAGGAGCAGGGGATCGAGATTGAGGCACTCAATTTTCAGACGATGTTCGGCTGCTGCAAGGACGATGCCCGTCGCGTGGCCCACGAGCTTGGAATCCGCTTTACGATGCTTCCGGTCGGAATGGATTACGTGGAAATGGTAAAGAATCCGAAGTACGGCACAGGCAAAGCGATCAACCCTTGCGTCGACTGCCGGATTTATATGTTTCGTCTTGCCAAAAAGTTCATGCAAACAATCGACGCTTCGTTTGTGATTTCCGGTGAAGTGTTAGGCCAGCGGCCGATGTCGCAGCGGTTCGATTGTTTTGAGACGATTGAACGTGACGCCGAGCTCGAGGGCCTCATCGTTCGCCCCCTCTCGGCAAAGCTGCTCGAGCCGACGATTCCGGAGAAGGAAGGCGTTGTCTCACGGGAAAAACTTTACGATATTCAAGGCCGCTCTCGGGCAGGCCTCCTGGAGCTTGCCCGAAAATACGGCATTGAAAACCCCCCTCAGCCTTCCACGGGTTGCGCGTTGACGGAACCGGAGTTTGCGAAGAAGGTGAAGGACATTTTTCAATTTGTCGGGGATTACGAACGCTGGCATTTTGAAATTTTGAAAACCGGCCGTCACTTTCGATTGGATCCCGAGACGAAACTGATCGTGGGACGTGACGCCACAGAAAATGAATACCTGACTTATCTCCACCCCAAAGGGACGACCCTTTTAACGCCCGTCAATTTCGCAGGCCCTTCGGCTCTTCTCGTGGGCCAGGCGACTCCGGAAATGCTTCAGGAAGCGGGCAGGCTCATCTTCAGTTACACGAAACACCGACCTACGGAGACGCCACAAGTTCAGTGGGAGGTCGACGGCAGGCTGGGAATCATTGAGATTTCCTCTGCCCTGCCCGAAGAAGAACTCCTCGCTCTCCGAATTACCTGACCGACCCCAATGATTAAAGCAATTATTTTTGACCTGGGGAATGTTCTGGTTCACTACGACGCCGTGCGGGCAGCGAAGCGCTTTTCCCGGGAAGCCAAAATCCCTTTCCTCAAGATCTGGATTCACTTTTTCATCTCTCGGGTTGAGAAAGCCTACACCCGGGGAGAGATTACAACGCGGGAATTTTTTAGGCACTCAAAGAAAGCGCTTAATTCGAATATTAGTTTTTCCAAATTTGCGAAGTATTGGAACGAAATTTTCTGGGAAAATCGGGGAATTCGTCCGGTCCTAAAGCGACTGAGCCGACAGTACCCCGTTTATTTGATTTCTAACACCAACGCTTTACATTTCAATTACGTGAGGCACCACTTCCCTCAAATTTTTCGCTACTTCAAAAGGACCTTTCCTTCTCACTGGGTGGGCCACCGAAAACCAGACCCTCGGATTTATCAAAAGGTCCTCAAAGCCATTCGGCTTCGTCCTGAAGAGACGGTGTTTATCGACGACGTGTCGCGTTTTGTGAGGGGAGCCAAAAAAGTAGGAATGAATGGAATCCGGTTCCGATCCATTCCTCAGCTGAGGAAAGAACTACGAAAGCTCGGCGTTAAAGCGTAGGAAGCGGCTTCCGACCACTTGGCCGGCCACGGCGACGGCAATGACGGCCGGAATCCACCAGGGGTTGATTCCGAGCCAGACCCGCAGCGCAATGATGACGGGAATCGGCAAGTGAATGTATAGAAACCACTTAAAGGTGAATTTCTTCTCGTTCCGGCGGAGCCACCCGAAGGGGAGGTTCACGAGGAAGGCGAAAAGAAGCACGAGCGCAATTTGCATAGGGGAGCAATATATCTCGAATGAAGAGAAATTTCAATCGTGTTAAAATAAGAGCGGAGGAGACCCTGGGATGAATTTCTTGAAAACAGTCATTCTTTTGACGGCGCTGACACTCCTTTTCGTCTTTATAGGCGGGGCGATCGGAGGGGAGCGGGGAATGTCGTATGCATTTATCTTCGCCTGCCTGACGAACCTTTTGGCCTACTGGTTTAGCGATAAGATTGTCCTCGCAATGTATCGTGCCCAACCGCTTTCGGAATCCGAGGCGCCCCAGGTTTACCGGATCGTCCGAAAACTCGCGGAGAAGGCCGGAATGCCCCTTCCCCGGATTTACCGGATTCCGAACCCCACCCCGAATGCCTTTGCCACCGGCCGGAGCCCCAAGCACGCGGTCGTGGCGGTGACCGACGGAATTCTCGGGCTTCTCAATGAACAGGAGCTGGAAGGGGTCTTGGCACACGAATTGTCCCACGTCCAGCACCGGGACATTTTGATCGCCACGATCGCTGCGACCATTGCCGGAGCGATCAGCATGTTGACCCGAATGGCGCAGTGGTCTCTGATGTATGGAGGAGGCGGAAGGCGGAGCAGCCGTCAGGAAGGCGGCGGCAATCCTCTCATTCTCATCATCATGCTTATTCTGGCGCCGATCGCAGCCCTACTGATCCAGCTTGCAGTCTCGCGCTCCCGCGAGTTTCACGCGGACGAAGGGGGATCGGAGCTTACAGGAAATCCCCTTTATCTGGCGAGCGCCTTGAGGAAGTTGGAAGCGGGGGTCAAGCGTCTTCCGATGGATCAGGCAAATCCTGCCACCGTTCACCTCTTTATTGTGAACCCGTTAAGGGGCGGGGGGTTCCTCAAACTTTTCATGACCCACCCGCCGATTGAAGAGAGAATTGAAAGGCTCGAGCGAATGGCTCGAGCTTAAAGAAGAAGACGGTTTCGCTTCACAAGCTCTTCCCGCATGAGCGTCTCGACCCGCTTCCTCAGCGTCGCTTCGCCATCGAGGTGAAGGCCCCTCGTCTCAATCGGAGGAAGAACGATCATCCAGGCCGAGCCCGGCTTTCCAAACCCCACGTTTCCCTTGGAGAGGACCTCCTGGGTTCCTGTCAGGACAATCGGCACGATGGGGCGGCCCGATTCGAGAGCGAGCCGGAACGCCCCCGCTTTAAAATGTCCCATTTCCCCCGTCCGGCTCCGAGTCCCCTCGGGAAAAATCACGACCGAGACGTTTTTCCGGAGCCACTCCAAAGCCTCGCCGTAACTTTGGCGGATACTTCCGTATTGCCCGCGCTCAAGCGGAATATAACGCATGACCCTCATCGCCCAGCCGAAAAAGGGGATTTGGAAAAGGCTTTTCTTGGCGAGCCACTTGAAGTGGTGGTTGAGAAGAAAAAGACAGAGGATATCGGTGAGGCTCGCGTGATTGGCGACCAAGACGTAGCTTTGGTCCTTTTTGAGATAATGCACCCCCTCGACCCTGAAATCCCAGAAAAGATTAAATTTGACTAACGAATGAGCCCAAAGGCTTCCCAGGGAATGGGCAAACCTCCGGGTCGGGTCAAAGAAAGCGAGAGGCCAAGAGAGGACGATCAAGGTCGAAAAGAAAACCGTGATCAAGACGGCGTAAGTCCACAAGTAAAGCGCAGCAAGGAAACGTCCGATAGTTTGCATCAATGGGCCTGCATTTTAGCACAGCCCCTTATTGACGGAAACGCCGTCGTCCGTTAGGATATAGGCGCCTAACAACCTGAGCTTTAAGAGGAAATAGGAGGAAACAATGTCTTACGTGATCACGGAGAAGTGCCTGGGAGAACAATACGCCTCGTGCGTGGCCGTTTGCCCCGTCGATTGCATTTATCCTGGCCCCTATAAGAATGAGCTGTTCATGGTGATCGATCCGACGATCTGCATCACCTGCGGCGCCTGCCTTCCCGAGTGTCCCATCGGGGCGATTGTGGAATCGGAGGATTACGATCCCGCTTACGCGAAGATCAACGCCGATCTTTCACCCCAGTTTAAGGCGAATCCGAAGGTTCCTGAGCGGCCTAAGAACGAACCACCCCGGAAACCTACAAACAAACTCGTTCAGTAAACGCCGGCCGATCGGTGCGCCCGTCAGAGGCGAGTCCGCCAAGCTTTGTGGCGGAGGCGTCGGTCCCAAGGGAGTAACGGAATGCCGAAAGCTTTCGTAATGATCGATGTCCAGCCCGGCAAAGAAGAGACCGTCGAAGAGTCCCTTCGCCACGTCGCGGGTCTCAAGTTCGTCTACCAGGTTACCGGGGAATTCGACATGATCGCCTTTATCGAGGCAGAGCCCTACCACGCGTTTGCGCGCGTCGTGGACGCGATTCGTAAGACGGACGGGGTGCGCGATACCGACACCCAGCTGGTTCTCGAAAAGAAGCCGGGCTGATTGGTGAAGTCCCTCGTCTACGGCTTCAAGGTCATTCCCGAAAACAGTCTGAAATCAACTCAGCCGGGCGAAGCGGTCTTAAAGGACGGTTCCCGCAAGTCCGTATCCCTTCATTTTGCCAAGGGAAGCCCGGAAAAAATCAAACAAGAGATTCTCCACAAACTCGAAGCCGCCTTGAAAGAGACCGCCGGAAAACCCAAAGCAAAAAAGGCGCAGACTGAATCCTACTCTGAAATTTGACTGATGGCCAAGCGGTCCTCCTCCAAAGCCACCGACCTTCTTGAGAAGCGTCTTCAATTCTACATTGGTGATTTCATCCGCCAAAACCGCGCGGCCAAGATCATGGCCCAGGGACTCCAAGTTTTCGGCGTCGGATTCTGGCCCGTGGTCGATCACCTCACCCTTCGGACCTTTAACGTGGATGAAAGGGCCCGGGAGTTTCTGGCCTTTGGCTACACTTACGATTCGAAACTGGGTGTCCTCGAGTATGAGAATTGGTTCGCCAAAGTTTACCGTAAGCCCGGTTACCCGGCCCTGTTCATTGATCAAGCCTTTCCGGGTGAGCGGGGCAAAGGGAGCCTGATTCCCGACTGGGTGAAGGCCTTCGGCGACAAGACCCTTCATCACGTCGCGGTTCACGTGGGGGATATCGAAAAATCGATCGTGTCTCTCAAAAAGAAGGGCGTGAAATTCGCGGGCGACATCGCGGGAGAAAGAGGCACCGATCTCCGGCAGATTTTCACCCAGCCCGAGATGAAGAAAGGCAAGGCCTTCAGTGTAGTGGAGCTTACGGAACGACACCGCGGCTTTGACGGCTTCTCCCCGCTGCAGGCCGATAAGCTGATGCAGTCGACAAAGATTAGTTTTTGATACGCCTCACCCAAAAAGCACAACTCGAGCCTTACCTTTCCGACGCTTCCCAATTCCACGGTCAAGCGGAAGGGGTTGTCCTTCCTGAAAACGAAAAGGAAATCGCGGAATTTCTGAAAGAAGCGAACGCGAAAAAAATCCCCGTCACCGTTTCAGGCGGAAAGACGGGACTCACCGGTGCCGCGGTCCCTCAGGGGGGTTGGGTCCTTTCTCTTGAGAAACTTTCGAAGACGCTCGAGATCAAAGAAAACGCTCCCGGCCAAGAATCGTGGGCCCGCTTTGAGCCGGGGATTTCTTTGAAGGCTCTGGAAGAAACGTTTCAGGAAAGACCCGTCTTTTATCCTCCTGACCCAACGGGTAAAAAAGCTCTTCTTGGAGGGACGCTCGCCACAAACGCCTCAGGTCCCAATAGTTTTAAGTACGGGCAGACACGGCGCTACGTCCGAAGGATTCGGGTCGTCCTCGCGAGCGGAGAAATTCTCGAGCTCAAGCGGGGCGAGGCGAATTCTCCCGGCGCCGGGAAAATCGAGATCCCGCTTCGTCAAAGAACCCTTACCATTCCCATTCCCCGCTACAAGCTTCCGAGCGTGAAGCACGCGGCCGGTTTCTTCACGGCTCCCGGAATGGACGCAATCGATTTTTTCATAGGTTCCGAAGGGACGCTGGGGGTCGTGACGGAAATCGAAGTGTCACTTCTCACAAAACCTTCGCAGGTGATCGCGTTTGTCGTCTTCTTCAAAAGCGAAGAAGATTCGTGGCGTTTTGCGGCGGGTATTCGCCAAGCGAGCCGCTGGAATCGTATCCGTGCGCAAGAAGGAATTGAAGCGAGGATTCTCGAATATTTTGACCGGGGTTCACTTGAGTTCTTGCGGCCACGTTTTCCTGCGATTCCGAACGAAGCGCGAGCCCTTCTATTCATTGAGCAGGAGATTTGGAGCGGACAGGCGAGCGAACTCCGCGATCAATGGAACCGGCTCCTCGAAAAAGGGAAGGCGTTGAGCGAAGTCTGGTATGGTGAGACGCTGGAAAAGGTGAAGGAGTTTCGGGAATTTCGCCAGAAGCTTCCTCTGATTGTGAGAGAGTTCCTTGCCGAGCAGAAGCAGATGAAAGTGGGAACCGATACCTGTGTCCCGGACGAACGATTCGAAGAGTTAATGCTTTATCACCGGCGTCGGGTGGAGGAGTCGGGTCTCCTGAACGTCACCTTCGGACACATTGGGGAGAGTCACCTCCACCTGAACCTTCTTCCGAAGAATGCCGGGGAGTTCGAAAAGGCGCGAAGGCTTTACCCGGAACTCCTCGAGAAGGCGATGAGTTTAGGGGGAACCTTTTCGGCGGAGCACGGGGCGGGGAAGCTGAAACGGACCTACCTGGAGAGGTTGGTGGGGAAAGAGGGAATTCAGGAAATGGTTCAAATTAAGCGGCTTTTTGACCCAAATCTGATCCTTGGCCGGGGTAACATTTTTGAGATAGAATAGCTATTGTTGTCATTGCGAGCCCCGAAGGGGCGAAGCAATCCCGTGAAAAGATTGCTTCGGCTTCACTTTGGGTGCTGCCTCGCAATGACCGGCTCACTTATGATTATCGGACTCACGGGAAAAAATGGAGGCGGCAAAGGGGAGATTGCAAAGTTCCTCGCAGAGCGGGGCTTCCGCGCTCTCTCGCTTTCCGACATTCTCCGCGAAGAGGCCCAGCGGCTCGAGAAGCCGGTGACCCGGGAACTTCTGATCGGGCTTGGAACCCAGCTCCGAAAAGAATTTGGGGCGGGGGTCCTCGCAGAACGAATCTTTGCCCGGCTCGACCCCGAGAAAAATTACGTGATCGATTCCATTCGAAACCCGGCCGAAGTGCAGGTCTTCCGGCGGAGGCGTGACTTTACCCTCGTGAATGTCCAAGCACCTCAAAAGCTCCGCTTTGAAAGGCTCCGTCTCCGGGGTCGCGAGAATGACCCGCGGACCTACGAAGACTTTCTCGAGCTGGAGGCCAAAGAAGCCAAGAGTCCTGATTCAAACGCGCAACAGCTTGACCAAACGGTTGCCTTGGCGGAGGTCACCCTTGAAAACGGAGGTCCGCTTCGGGAACTTCACGAAAAGGCGAAAAAGCTTCTTCTCGATTCTTCCAAGAAGGAAATTCGTCCGGACTGGGACAATTACTTTATAGAAATTGCCAAGATGGTGGCGCTTCGCTCCAACTGCATTAAAAGAAAGGTGGCCGCCGTCCTGGTGAAAGATCGGCGGATCATTTCCACCGGATACAACGGCACCCCCCGCGGCGTAAAAAATTGCAGTGAAGGGGGCTGCCCCCGCTGCAATAACCTCACCGCTTCGGGAAAAAACCTTGAAGAGTGTCTCTGTTCTCACGCCGAAGAGAATGCGATCACCCAGTCGGCCTATCACGGGGTGACGATCAAGGATGCAACCCTCTACACGACCTTTTCTCCCTGTTTGATATGCACCAAAATGATCATTAACTCCGGGATCCGCGAAGTGGTTTATAATGAAGAATATGAGCTCGTGGAAACCGCCCGGCTCCTCCTCGAGGAAGCGGGCATCTTGATCCGCCAGCTCCCACTCTCTCAAACTGCCGTATGACCGAAGAAATCCAGCCGATTATCCGGAAAAGCTTCGGCCTCAAACAAGAGATCCGTCCGCAGCTGGAGGCGAGCTACCACAGCCCTCTCATTGACCGGATCAAGAAAGAGGGATTCCGTCTTGAGGCGGGCGATCTGACGATTTGCCTGGCTCAGGAATTCGGCTTTTGCTACGGCGTCGACCGGGCGGTGGAGTACGCGTACGAAACGCGGGCCAAATTCCCGAACAAGCGAATCTTTCTCACGAATGAAATCATTCACAATCCCCGGGTCAACACGAAGCTCCTCGAGCTTGGAGTCGAATTTCTCTACGGCCCTTACAAGAAAAACGGGGAAATCGAAAACGTTACCAAGGAAGACGTGGTGATCATTCCGGCCTTCGGGACGACCGTGAAGGAACTGAACGAACTTCAGAAAAAAGGTTGTGTCCTCATGGACACCACCTGCGGTTCGGTGATGAGCGTTTGGAAGCGGGTGGAAAGTTACGCGCGCGAAGGCTTTACCGCGCTGATTCACGGCAAGTACGATCACGAGGAGACCTGCGCCACGAGTTCCCGGGTGACTCAGTACCCGGGCGGAAAATACATCGTGGTCCGCGACAAGAGAGAAGCCCAGCAGGTTTGTGATTACATTGAAGGACGGGGGAACCGGGAAGCGTTCCTCGACCATTTCAAAGAATCTCTATCTCCCCAGTTTGATCCCGACCGAGATCTCGAGCAGATCGGTTGTGCGAATCAAACGACGATGCTTTCGAGTGAATCGCTTGAGATTGCCAATCGGGTTCAAGAGTCGATGAAGAAAAGGTGGGGTGAAGCAGAGGGGGCCAAGCGCTTCCGCCACTTTGACACGATCTGTTCCGCCACTCAGGACCGCCAGGACGCGGTCACGAGACTGGTGCGTGAGGGGGTTGATTTGATGATCGTGGTCGGAGGTTACAATTCGAGCAACACCGGACACCTCGTAGAAATTTCACTCGAGTTTTGCCCCGCCTATCACGTGAAGGATGCCTCCTGCATTCTTTCAAAAGAGGAAATCGAGCACAAGCCGATGGGTAAAGAAGAAATTGCTCGGACAGAGAGCTGGCTCCCAAAAGGGAAGCCCGTAGTTGGCATCACCGCAGGCGCCTCCACTCCGAATCGGGTGATTGAAGAGGTCATTGAGCGAATATTGGAAGTCCACAATTCCCAGTAGAAACATTCCCATGCCCAAGCCGGTAACCATTTACACGACCCAAGCTTGCCCGCACTGCGTTAGGGCGAAGGAGCTCCTGAAGCGGCGCGGAATTGCTTTCACAGAGGTCGACGTGACCGACGATTCCAAAAAGCGTCAGGAGGAGGAAGAACGCTGGGGCTGGATGACGGTACCGATTGTCGTGATTGGAGATAAGTGTATCGGCGGAGCGGATGAGCTCCACGAGCTTGACCGTACGGGAAAGCTGAAGGATTATCTGTAACCTGTTCTAATTAAATAAGTTATACAGTCTAGATTTGTCTTGACTCTACAAAAAGGTCCCTATATAGTCTTAACAAGTTATTTTGGCCAGGATGAGTAGAGTCTCAAGACCCCACCATTTTTGACCAAGGAAGGCTTCAGGAAACACAAACCAAAATGTTGAAACCCTTTGCAACCAAATTGCCCATAGAAACGCTGATTCGGCTCGAGGCGCTTGCCCAAAAGACCCGAGTTCCCAAATCCCGTCTTTGTGAACAAGCGATTGATCTTCTGGTCGAGCATTACCGTCAGATTGATAGCGACCTCATCTTGGCGCAGAAGATCCGCGAAACGGAGCGGCATGTTTAATAAAATGAAGCTGGGTGAAATCCTGAAGGTCAAAGGTTCGAAGGTCTGGACCATTAAAGAGAACCAGCTGATTCGTGAGGCGCTCGGCATCCTGGTTCACCAGAAGATCGGGGCCCTGGTGGTCCTGGACGAAAAGGGCGGGGTCGTGGGGATCATTTCGGAAAAAGATATCGTGCGCGGCTGTTTTGAGAAGGGCGGGAAGCTCGGGGAGATACCGGTCAAAGAATTGATGACTCGTGAAGTCATTATCGGATCCCCGGAAGATGAAATCAGTTACATCATGGGCGTGATGACAGAAAACCGCGTGCGGCATATCCCCGTGGTGGCCGAAGGAAAGCTGCAAGGCCTTGTTTCCATCGGCGACGTGGTCAAATCAGAGATCGAGGGCTCAAAATACGAAATCCATTATTTGAAGGAATACATTTATGGCCGGAGCCAGTCCTAAGCAGCATAAAGATTGTCGAAAGATCACCGTTCCCCGTGCCCAGGGGCTTTATGACCCTCGGTATGAACATGATTCCTGCGGTGTCGGATTTGTCGTCAATGTCAAAGGCAAGAAGTCGAACGCGATCGTCAAGCAGGCGCTCACGGTCCTCTTAAACCTGAGACACCGGGGGGCCTGTGGCTGTGAAGCCAACACCGGTGACGGCGCAGGAATTCTTATGCAGGTGCCTCACACCTTTTTAAAAGGGGCCTGTGCCGAAGAGGGCCTCAAACTTCCCTCTCCGGGAGAATACGGTGTCGGCATGGTCTTCCTTCCCTCTGATCCCATCCAACGCCGGAACTGCGAAACGCTTTTTGAGGAGATCATCAAGGAGGAGGGGCAGCATTTTCTCGGTTGGCGCACCGTCCCGACCAACGACGCTTCTTTGGGGAATACCGCCAAATCGTCCGAACCGGTCATCCGCCAGGTTTTTATTGGCCGCAGTTCCAAGATTCAAGACGACCTGGCCTTTGAGCGCAAGCTTTACGTGATTCGGCGCCGCGCGGAAAATACCATTCGCTACGGCGGGGTCAAAGGCGGGAATTACTTTTACATTTCAAGCCTCTCCTACAAGACCCTCATCTACAAGGGAATGTTGATGTCTGATCAAGTGGTCCCCTTTCATCCGGAGCTGGACGATCCCCGGATGGAGACGGCGCTCGCGCTCGTTCATTCCCGCTTCAGCACGAACACCTTCCCGAGCTGGGAACGGGCCCACCCCTACCGCTACATCGCCCATAACGGCGAAATCAACACGCTCCGCGGCAATATCAACTGGATGCACGCGCGCCAATCGCTCTGCGAAACCGAACTCTTCGGCCGCGACATTAAAAAGGTGCTGCCCGTGATCGATCAGGAGGGGAGCGACTCCGCGATGTTTGACAACTGCCTGGAATTTCTCGTCCTCACCGGCCGCTCACTCCCGCACGCCGTCATGATGATGATCCCGGAACCCTGGACGAATCACGAAAGCATGAGTGACGAAAAGAAGGCCTTTTACGAATTTCATAGCTGCCTCATGGAACCGTGGGACGGCCCCGCTTCGATTGCGTTTACAGACGGTGTCAAAATCGGTGCCGTGCTCGACCGGAATGGACTCCGCCCCTCGCGCTATTACGTGACGAAAGATGACTTGGTGATCATGGCCTCTGAAGTGGGGGTCTTGGACGTGCCGCCTGAGCGGGTGCTCCAGAAAGGGCGCCTGCAGCCGGGACGGATGTTCTTGATCGATACGGAAGAGGGAAGAATCGTTGCCGACGAAGAATTAAAAAATAAGATGGCGACCGCCCAGCCCTACCGGGTGTGGCTGAAGGAAAATCTGGTGTCACTTGAAAGCTTGCCGGAAGCTACTCACATTCACGAACCGGACCACAAGACGGTCCTCTGCCGGCAGCAGGCATTTGGCTATACCTTTGAAGACCTGCGGATCTTGATGGCACCCATGGCCAAGGACGCCGTGGAGCCGGTCGGTTCAATGGGGACCGACACGCCGCTCGCCGTTTTCTCCCACAAGCCGCAGCTTCTTTACAATTATTTCAAGCAGCTCTTTGCCCAGGTCACGAACCCGCCGATCGACTGCATTCGGGAGGAACTGATCACCTCCACCGAGACCACGATCGGGTCTGAACATAACCTGCTCGATCCCCACCCAAACAGTTGCAAGCAGATCCGGCTCAAGAGCCCGATCCTGACCAACGAAGAGTTCGAAAAGCTTCGCCACGTCAGCCACCGCGATTTCAAATCGGCAACCCTCCCCATTCTTTATAAGGTGTCAGAAGGAGGGAAGGGATTGGAAGGGGCGCTGGAAGAACTTTTTAAAGAGGCGAGCGCCGCCATCAAGCGAGGCGTAAATATCCTCATCCTTTCAGACCGCGGCGTTGATCACGACCACGCTGCCATCCCGGCGCTTTTAGCCGTTTCGGGCCTCCACCACCATTTGATCCGCGAAGGGACAAGGACCCGCGTGGGACTCGTGCTCGAATCGGGGGAACCGCGCGAAGTGCATCATTTCGCGCTGCTCGTCGGTTACGGGGTCGGAGCGGTCAATCCTTACCTGGCGTTTGAAACCTTAGACGACATGATTCGGCAGGGGATTCTGAAAGAAATTGATCACAAGACCGCCGTCAAGAATTACGCGAAGGCGGTGGCCAAGGGCGTCGTCAAGACGATGTCCAAGATGGGAATTTCAACCATTCAAAGTTACCGGGGCGCCCAGATTTTTGAGGCGATCGGCCTCAACCGCGAGTTGATTGATAAGTACTTCACCTGGACCGCTTCGCGCGTCGGAGGAATCGGAATCAATGAGATTGCCGGGGAGATCGAGAAGAGACACCGGCACGCTTTCCCTGAACGGGAAGTCAATGGGCGGGCCCTCGACCCGGGCGGGCAGTACCAATGGAGAAAGGACGGCGAGTTTCACCTCTTCAATCCTGAAACCATTCACAAATTGCAGCTGGCCGTGCGGACTAACAATTACAAGGTCTTCAAGGAATACTCGGCGTCGATCAATAATCACGGCACCAATCTTTGCACACTCCGAGGACTCCTCGACTTCAAACTGGCCACTCCAATTCCGATTGAGGAAGTCGAACCGGTCGAGTCGATCGTGAAACGGTTCAAGACAGGAGCCATGTCCTACGGTTCCATTAGCAAGGAGGCTCACGAGAGCCTTGCCATCGCAATGAATCGGATCGGCGGGAAGAGCAACACCGGCGAAGGGGGAGAAGACCCCGAACGTTACCAGCTCGAACCGAACGGCGATTCGAAGAATAGTGCCATTAAACAGGTCGCCTCCGGCCGCTTTGGAGTGACGAGCTACTACCTGGTCAACGCAAAAGAGCTGCAGATCAAAATGGCCCAGGGGGCGAAACCGGGAGAGGGGGGACAGCTCCCCGGACAAAAAGTTTATCCCTGGATTGCCAAGGTCCGCTACTCAACCCCGGGCGTGGGGCTCATTTCACCGCCCCCTCACCACGACATTTATTCGATTGAAGATCTTGCGGAACTGATCCACGACTTGAAGAACGCGAATCACCACGCGCGAATCAGTGTGAAGCTCGTGGCCGAAGTCGGCGTCGGGACGATTGCAGCCGGTGTCGCGAAGGCGCACGCCGATGTGGTGTTGATCAGCGGTTATGACGGAGGAACCGGCGCTTCTCCCCAGTCGAGCATCAAACACGCCGGGATCCCGTGGGAATTGGGGCTCGCGGAAACCCATCAGACCCTCGTCTTGAATAATCTTCGCAGCCGCATTGCGGTGGAGACGGACGGTCAGCTCAAAACCGGTCGTGACGTGGTCATCGCGGCGCTCTTGGGAGCGGAAGAATTTGGTTTCGCCACAGCGCCCCTCGTGGCCTTGGGCTGCATCATGATGCGCGTCTGCCACCTCAACACCTGTCCGGTGGGAGTGGCGACCCAGGATCCGGTGCTCCGGAAAAAATTCACGGGAGATCCGGCCCACGCGGTGAATTTCATGTACTTCATCGCGCAGGAGGCCCGGGAATGGATGGCCAAGCTCGGATTCCGCACGCTCAACGAAATGGTCGGGCGGACAGACAAGCTGGATGCGAGAAAGGCGGTCGAGCACTGGAAGGCCAAAGGGCTCGATTTCTCCGCGATTCTTTATCAGCCCGAAGCGGGCCCCGAGGTGGGGCGTTACTGCCAGATTCCTCAGGATCACGGCTTGGACAAGTCATTGGACAACACGACCCTTCTGAAACTCTGTGAACCTGCGATTTCAAGGAAGGAAAAGGTGCGCGCAACGCTTCCCATCAAGAACACGAATCGGGTGGTGGGGACGATCCTCGGAAGCGAAATCACCCGGCGACACGGCTTCAAAGGGCTGCCGGACAATACGATTCATCTTAAATTTCACGGGTCAGCGGGACAAAGTTTTGGGGCCTTCATGCCGCAGGGAATTACTTTCGAACTCGAAGGAGACGCCAACGATTACTTCGGCAAGGGCCTCTCAGGCGCCCGGATCATTGTCTATCCCCCCAAGGAATCAACGTTTGTTCCCGAAGAAAACATCATTATCGGCAACGTCGCATTTTACGGCGCTACTGCGGGTGAGGCTTATGTGCGGGGAATGGCCGGGGAGCGCTTCTGTGTTCGCAATAGCGGCGTGAACGCGGTCGTCGAAGCGATCGGCGATCACGGCTGTGAATACATGACCGGGGGCCGGGTGGTGGTCCTCGGGACCACGGGACGAAATTTTGCCGCCGGGATGTCGGGGGGGATCGCGTACGTGCTCGACGCGGCAGGCAATTTTTCCGGCCATTGCAACAAGCAGATGGTCGAGCTTGAACGCTTGGAGCAACCGGAAGAAATCAAAGAAGTCCGCCAAATGATCGAACGGCATGTTCAATATACGGGAAGTCAGCGCGCCAAACAGATTCTCACTCTCTGGGACGAGATGGTTCCCAAGTTCGTCAAGGTCCTTCCCAAGGACTACAAGCGGGTGCTGCTGGCCCTGGAACACGTTAAGAAAACGGGTCTGAGCGGAGAAGAGGCGATCATGGCCGCCTTTGAAGCGAACGCACGCGATCTTTCGCGCGTGGGCGGCAACTAAGCTTAGATTCGGAGACTCTGATGGGTAAACCTACCGGTTTCATGGAAATCCCCCGCGAATTGCCTCAGGACCGCTCTCCCAAAGCGCGGGTGAATGACTGGGGAGAATTCCACCTCCACATGCCGGAGTCAAAACTCCGGGAGCAGGGGGCGCGCTGCATGGATTGCGGCGTTCCCTTCTGTCATACGGGCGACCTCCTGGCGGGAATGGCCACCGGTTGTCCGGTCAATAATCTGATCCCTGAATGGAATGATCTCGTCTATCGCGGGCTCTGGCGCGAGGCCTTGGAGCGGCTCCACAAGACGAACAATTTTCCCGAGTTTACGGGTCGTGTCTGTCCGGCTCCCTGTGAAGGCTCTTGCGTTCTCGGCATCAACGAGCCGGCCGTGACCATCAAAAATATCGAATGCGCGATCATTGACAGGGGGTTTGAGGAAGGGTGGGTGACCGCGGAGCCGCCCGAGAAGCGGACGGGAAAAAAGGTGGCGGTGGTCGGTTCGGGGCCGGCCGGCCTCGCTTGCGCGGCCCAGCTCAACCGAGCGGGTCATCTGGTGACGGTGTTTGAACGGTCTGACCGCGTTGGCGGGCTCCTGATGTACGGAATTCCCAACCCCAAACTCGACAAGAAAGTGGTGCAGCGACGGGTCGACCTGATGGCCAAGGAAGGGGTCAAGTTCGTCGTCAATACCGAAATCGGCAAGAATTACCCGGCTGAGAAACTGCTGAAGGAGTTTGACGCCGCGGTGCTTTGCTGCGGTGCGACCAAGCCCCGCGACCTTCCGATTGAAGGGCGAAATCTCAAGGGCGTTCATTTTGCAATGGAGTTCCTGCACGCGAACACGAAGAGCCTGCTCGACGGCACGACCAACAATGGAAAATTCATTTCGGCCGAAAACAAACACGTGATCGTGATCGGAGGCGGCGATACCGGTACCGACTGCGTCGGCACCGCAATGCGCCACCACTGTAAGAGTTTGATCCAGCTTGAGATTTTGCCGAAGCCGCCGCTTGAGCGCGCTCCGGACAACCCCTGGCCCCAGTGGCCCAAGGTCTACCTTTTGGATTACGGCCAACAGGAAGCCGCCGCGATCTTTGGCGACGATCCCCGAAAGTACCTCGTGACCGCTAAAAAATTTATCGGCGATGAAACGGGTCAAGTGAAAGCAATCGAAATTGTCCAGATCGAATGGCTTAAGGATGAGAAGGGGCGTTTCACCCCGAAAGAGGTTCCGGGCTCTGCAAAAGTTTTTCCCGCGGATCTCGTGCTGCTCGCGATGGGGTTTCTCGGCCCCGAAGATACGGTGCTCACCCCGTTGAAGGTGGAGCGGGACGAACGCTCCAACGCCAAAGCCGAATACGGGAAATATGCGACCAACGTGAAAGGGGTTTATGCAGCCGGCGATATGCGTCGGGGCCAAAGCCTGATCGTTTGGGCCATCAATGAAGGCCGCGAAGCCGCGCGCGCTGTGGACGAGTATCTGATGGGACATTCCGACCTCCCCTAAGCCATCGAGACACGATCCCTTCCGACCACCCTTCTGTACGACGAGCGTTACCTCTTACACGATACCGGGCCCCAGCACCCGGAACGGCCTGAGCGGATCTTCACCGTTTGGAAACACCTTCAAGAAACCGATTTCTTCTCTTCCCTTCTCCTGCTGAAGCCTGACACAAGACCCGAAGCTTCTCTCGTGGATTGGATTAAGCTTGTCCACGACCCGGCTTACATTGAACGGGTCAAAAAAACGTGCGAAGAAAAAGCGACCTTTATCGACTCCCTCGATACGACGATTTGCCCGGAATCTTACGAAATTGCCCTTCTCGCGGTGGCAGGCGTCTTGAGACTCGTCGACGCTCTCTTCAAAGGGGAGGCGAGAAATGGGTTTGGCCTGATTCGTCCTCCCGGACACCACGCGGAGAAAAGTCAGGCGCTCGGCTTTTGTCTTTTCAACAATATCGCGGTCGGCACCCGTTACGCCCAAAAAACGTACGGGGTGAAACGGGTTTTGATCGTCGACTGGGACGTCCACCACGGGAACGGGACCCAGCATTATTTTGAAGAGGATGGAGACGTTTTCTATTTCAGCGCGCACCAGTTTCCCTACTACCCCGGGACCGGACAGGCTTGGGAAAAGGGGAGTGGCGCCGGTTACGGAAAGACGCTGAATCTCCCCCTCGAGGTGGGCACAGGGGACAAAGAGTATCTCGAAGCGTTTGAGACGACGTTTCTCCCGCTCGCGCGGGAGTTCAAGCCGGAGCTCATCATGATTTCTGCCGGGTTCGACGCACACCGCGACGACCCGTTGGCGGGGCTAAATCTGACGGAAAAAAGCTACCGCGTTATGACGGAAAAGCTGAAAGAGTTTGCAAGGGAATCGGCGAATGAAAGAATTGTTTCGCTCCTTGAAGGAGGGTACAATTTCAGTGCGCTGGCCCGTTCCGTCGAGACACACTTACGAGCGCTTGCGGCTCCGTAAAACAGATCCGTCATTGCGAGCCCCGAAGGGGCGAAGCAATCTCAGATTGCTTCGTCGGCCTTCGGCCTCCTCGCAATGACGTAAGGAGAACTCAATGAACGTTGAGGCGAAAAAGAAACTCTTAAGGAAAATTCCGTACGGGCTTTATGTCTTGGGGCTTCGGGACGGAGAAAAATTCCACGGAATGGTCGGAAGCTGGGTTTCCCAGTGTTCGTTCGAACCGCCCCTCTTGATGCTCGGGATTAAAAAAGGGAGCTATTCCCACGGAATGCTCGAGCACAACCCCCACTTCAGCATCAACTTTCCGCGTCACGACCAGAAGAATCTGGTGGCAAGCTTCTGGAAGCCTTACGAGGTGAAGAATAACAAGTTCGGCGAAATCGCCTTTCACTTGGGAAAGTATGGCGAGCCGATCTTAGACGACACCTTGGGCTACGTAGAATGTAAGGTCAGACAGATTGTTACAGAAGGGGACCACGACATCGTGGTCGCAGAAATTCTTGAGTCGGAGATCAAGGAAGACGTTGAGACGCTCACGATGAAAAATACCGGCTGGCACTACGGCGGCTAGGCCGGGCGTTTCACCTTCCCCGCGCTCCACAAAAGAAATAGACCGAGACCGCTCGGAATCGTAAGCGAGAGGAGCGCGACCTGAAAGCCAAAGCGGTCGGCTAAGATCGAAAAAATCAAACTCCCCGCCACAGAAATCTTCGTCGTCAAATTATAAAGTCCGAAATATTCTCCCACCGCTTCCTTGGGGGCGAGCTCCACGACCCGCTTTCTTGCGGCGGTCCAAGTGCCGGCGAGTCCAAAGGCGCCGCCCGTGAGGGCAACCGCGACAAAAATCCAAAGGTTTTGAGTGAGGCCCAGTGCCACAATCGTTACAAAAAGTGACGCGGCCGCCGCGAGAAGGGTCTTATGAGAGCCCACCCGATCGGTGAAAAACCCGGCCACAAACCCGAGGAGGAAAGCGCCCAGATTGAGCCCCAGAAAAATGACCATGAGGTGGGTCTGGGGAGGATTGAAGACCCGCGCCATATAAATCACAAGCCAAAAGATCACCGTGTTCATCGCTTCCATCAGGAAGAAATTCCCAAGGAAAAAAAGAAAAAGGCTGCGGTTTTCAACGAGCGACCCCAGCGTTCGGAAAACCTTTTTCCACTCGGAGATGAGGAGCTCTGAGGAAGGCGAGGCAGGATGGGAAACCTCTCTTTCCGGGACCCAGAGGAAAAGGGGGAGCGAGAAGAGGAAAAAGAGCGCGCCGGCGGTCAGAAAGACAAAACGGCGGCCCACCAGGGTGTCGACCAGGTGGGCGATCGGAATCGCGAAAAGGACTCCGAGGTAGCCGAGCGCGGTCCCGAGCCCCGAGGCAAATCCCTGGCGTTTAGGTTCCGCCACCACGGGGAGGAGGGCGTAATAGAACACGAGCGACGCGTGGAAGAAAAAGCAGGCCGCCAGGAATCCCCCCATTAAAAAGGGGACCGTCGTGAAGGCTGAAAGGAGACAGGTGAAGACAATACTCAAAAAGGTGGTGCGGATCAGGTAGGCTTTAGTCTTTCCCGTGCGGTCGCTCAAGGCGCCGAGCCAGGGGACGACGAAACCCGCGATAATCATCGCGCCCGTGGTGGCGAGCCCGAGCTGAAGATTCCTTCCCGCCAGGCCCGTCAGGTAAAGGGGAAAGTAGAAAGTCAGGACGACGGCGGAAAAAATCGTGTTCGCAAAATCATAAAGCGCCCAGCTGTAAAGTTTAAGCTTCGTTTTCATGAGCGGCCGTGAGGTTGCCACAGTTTAACCCGCTTGACCCTTTCTTGCAAAGCCGATAAGATCTTCTCCTGAGCCTGAAAATAAATAAAATAAAGTACTTCGCTGCAAAGAGGAGGAAGTTTGAGAGAAAATTATAGAGGAGACAAAAGAAGAAAAGAAGAGGCCCGGCTAAAGAAGCAGGCAGAGAAAAGAAACAAGCGTCTGAGTAAGTCAAAAACCACGCCCGAACCCGAAGCGGGAACTCAGAGCGTCGAGACGCCCCCTCAAGATTCTTAGGTGAGAGATTCTAAAGCGGCCTGTAACGTGCGCCGATGGGCTTCTTCCTTTTCAACCAAAATCGTAAGCTCCTTCAATCTTTCATTTCGTTGCCTTGAATAATGAAAGGGGTTGTGCTGCATTTCATCAAGCAGTGCACTTTGCTCTTTGGCGAGATGTTTCAGGTGGCTTTCCGACTTCGCAATCCTACCCTTCAGTTTGACAACTTCTGCTTTCTTTACTGAAGCCTGCCCGCGGTTTTCTTCGGGCAAAGAAACGGCGGGTTTGACAGGGTGGGTCCGAACGTACTCTTTGTGTAAACGGTTTTCTTCTTGTTGGATCCCTTGAGCTTCTTGTTCAAGGTGATACGTGTAATCTTCGTAAGTGCCGGGGTATTTCAGCACGCGCCCATTTTTGACCTCGATAATTTCGGTGGCCACTAAATTCACGAAGGTCCGGTCGTGGCTGATAAAAAAAAGAGCGCCTGAAAATTCTTTGAGTGCCCGGCCGAGCGCCTCCACGGTCTCAAAATCCAAATGGTTGGTGGGCTCATCCAAAAGCAGTGCGTGACATTGAGTCAGGAGAAGCCCGGCCAGTACCAGGCGAGCCCTTTCCCCGCCGCTTAGGACCGCAATCTTTTTTCGGACGTCATTTCCCTTAAATAAGAAACTCCCGGCGATCTCTAAAACATCCTGCGTCGTGACGCCCGCTGCGGCATTCCGTTGCAGAAAAGTAAGAACGTCGTCCTCGGGATTCAAGGTTCCAAAAACGTGCTGGGCGTAGTAGCCAATGTTTAACCCCGCACTCCAGCGGAAAGTTCCTCCTTGGACGGGAAGGTCCCCCGCAAGGGTTCTTAAAAACGTGGTTTTACCTTGCCCGTTATCGCCCAGAACGGCCGCGTGCGCCGTTCGATCCACCTTCATATCGATTTTGCGGGCCACCGCTTTTTCCGGATAACCGATGGATAACTCGTCGCAAGATAAAGCGGTGCCCGACCTGCGCTCAACGGCGGGAATGCGGATACGAACATTGCTCATCGGATGTTGGATTTCGATTGTCTTGAGCCTGCCGATTTGTTTCAGTTTAGATTTCGCGCGCGACGCTGTGGAGGCTTTCGCCCGAAAACGGTCGACAAACTCCTGTAACTGCTCTCTTTTCTTCTCAACGGTTTTGTTATGAGCTGTTTTTTGTTTCAACCCTTCTTCTTTGAAGGTGAAGTAGTCCTCGATATTTCCAGGGTAAAGCGTCAGTTGGCCCGCTTCCACTTCAAGCGTATGCTCACAGGTTCTCTTTAGAAATTCCCGGTCGTGCGAAACAATCAAATACCCTCCTCTAAAATCCTGGAGGAAATTTTCGAGAAGAATGAGCGTGCTCAAATCGAGGTAATTGGTCGGTTCGTCAAGAATCAGAAAATTGGGTTCGGCGAGAAGCATCGCAGCCAGTTTTGCGCGGGTCCGGTATCCTCCCGGTAGCGCGCTGATGGTCCAGCTCAACATCTCATTTGAAATCTGGAAGCGGTGCGCCATTTCCCCGCATTGCCATTCTTCTTTGTGGGTGTAGCGCTCCAAGAACGAAAGAACCGTTTCGTCCAGGCGGAACGGGTCTTGCTGTTCTAAATAGCTGAGTTTTAAGTTGGCGCTTTTGCTAATACGGCCGCTATCCGCTTCTTCGTGGCCCGTTATGATTTTGCATAAAGTCGATTTTCCGGAACCGTTCCTTCCGATCACACCAATTTTCTGATCCGTGGAGAAGGAGGCACTGGCACCGTCCAGAATCGCTCTCGGACCGTAGCTTTTGTGAAGATCTTGTAATTGTAATAAAGCTTTTGCCATCTAGGGCCGGTAGTTTATCATGAGATAGGTTAAATAGGTGCCAGACACCCAGAGCGGGGACAGGTACATGAAAAAATTCCTTCTTTTACTCATTCTGGTTCTTCCACTGCTTGGGATTTCCTGTGTCTCGGAGTGGGATTACGAGGGGGACACGGGAACCCTCAAGGTTCCCTGGGGGGAGAAGGAAGGCCAGCGAAACCCCGAGGAAGCTTACCCGCCGGCTTGACCCTTTCCGGCAAAGCCGATAAAATTGCCTCTCAATGGAAATTCGGGGTAAAACGGCACTCGTCACGGGCGCGGCGAAGCGGATTGGAAGGGCGATTGCGCTTGCGCTGGCTGACGAGGGGATGAACCTGGTCCTTCACTACCACCGTTCGCTTCGGGAAGTGCGGGAGACGAAAGAGGCCGCGGAGCGTTTGGGTGCCCGGGTGCACCTGGTACGGGCGAATTTGGAAAAGCTTCCCGAGATTCATCGGCTCCTTCGTGAGGCCTACCGCTCGACCTCCCGAATTCATCTTCTCGTGAACAACGCTTCCGTCTTTTACAAGACCCCGCTCGGCAAAGTCCGCGAAAATTCCTGGGATCACGTTTTCAACGTCAACTTGAAGGCCCCTTTCTTTCTCGCCCAGGAAATCGGGATGAAGATGTTCAAACAGAAAGAAGGGAAAATCATCAACCTGATCGATTGGACTGCGTTTCGTCCTTATACCCAGTACCTCCCTTATTGCGCTTCGAAAGCAGGCCTCGTGGCCCTCACCCAGGGGCTTGCTAAGACGCTCGCCCCTTACGTTCAGGTAAACGGGATTGCGCCAGGGCCGATTCTTGAGGTCAAGGGAACCACGGCCCGAGAAAACCGAAAAATTGTAAAGCGCACTCCTCTAAAGCGCTTCGGAGACCCGGGTGACATTGCCGAAGCGGTACGCTTTCTCGTGAAGGCAACTGACTTTGTGACAGGGGCAATCCTTCCGGTCGACGGCGGCAATTTGATAGCCTAGCGTGGCCGTAAATCTTCCCCGTCTCGCCGTCTTAGTCGGTCCTGCTGGAATCGGAAAAACGCGTTTTCTCCTCGAAAACTTTTCCCGCCTCGTTCAAGAATCAGACAACCCCTTCCGCCAGGACGTCCTTTTAATTCTTCCCACGGCCGAGCACCGCGAGCGAATGGTCGACTTGATGCTTCGAAAGGAAGGCTCGGGTTTCTTCGGCGAGCGTGTCACCACCCTGAGCCGTTTAATGAAGGAATTTCTGAAGGCGGGAGACCTCTCGTGGGCCACGGACGTCGAGCGCCGCTTTCTTTTAACGGAAATCCTGGCAGAGAAAGGGGGCGCCTACTTTCAAGAAGTCGCCACGTTCCCCGGTTTTCTCGAAAAAATGAACGACTTCGTGGGGGAGCTTAAAGAGTCACTCATCAGCCTTGAAGAGTTCAGAAAGGGGGTCGGGAAGCTCAAGAAATCGTTTCCCGACACGGCAGAGAAATATGAAACGCTTCTCGCGATTTATGAAACGTACGAAAGGCGCCTCACCGCACTCGGCTACCGCGACCACCGGGACGCTCTTTCCCTTTTGAAGGAAATCCCTTCCGAGAAAAAGGGAAAGACTTCCCTCTTTCGTCACCTTTTTCTGGACGGCTTTTTTGATTTCTCGCCCTCCCAGCTTGAGTTCCTCCGCTGGCTTTCAGAACGCTCAGAGCGGGTGACTCTGACGCTCAGCGTGGACCCCTCGCGGAAAGCGGAAGGACTTTTTGAAGTTCCTCTTGAGACTTTGAAGGAACTGGAAGCGCTCGGCTTTGAAGTGGTGCCTTTTGAGGGGAAGACGAACGAGCGCGCGACTTCACCCGAGCTTCGGCAGATTGAAAAGAATCTGTTTCGCGAAAATCCGAATGTAGGGGCTCCATTTATGGAGCCCACGGGCGCGATAAACGCGGCTTTGCCGCACTCGAAGACGTGTCGCGCCCCTACCTTAATGATTCTGGAAGCCACAGGAATCCGCGGTGAAGTTGAAATGATTGCCCGCGAAATCCGGAAGCGGGTGAGAGGCGGCAACCTCAATTTCTCCGACATCGCCGTGATTCTAAGAAGGATTGGCGAATACCAGGAAATGATCCGCACCGTCTTCCGCGAGTTTGAAATCCCGGTGGAGATCCACGAACGCGAAAGGCTCCGCGACACGTCCCTCGCCCGGACTGCGGCGAGTTTCTTCAGGATCCTTCTCGACGATTGGAAACGGGAAGACCTTTTTAATTTCCTCAAATCAAGCTACGTCGATCGGAATTACGCCCACGTTTGTTCGCTTGAAATTCGTTCGCTCGACCTCGGAATCGTGGGGGGCCGAGAGCGCTGGCTCAAGGAAATCGGCGACCCTCTTTTTGACAAGATCGCGGGGTGTCAAGAAAAGGCCCAAGAAGAGCGGCCCGTAAACGAGTGGATTCGTTTCACACGTGACTTTCTCCGGAGTTTTGGCCTCACGAAGATTCCTTTTGAAACCGATGAAGCGACGCGCCGTGACTTTGCCACCCTCAAGCGTTTTGAAAGTCTTCTAGAAGAAATTCGCCGCGCCCTCCGGGCCTTTCGGCCCGTAGGGCCGGAGGCAGCCCGCGCCCGGGACATCAGTTTTAAAGCATTTGCGAGGGAGTTTCTCGGGCTCCTTGAAGTCGATCTCTTTTCACTGCACGATCGCGACAAAAACAGGGTACAGGTCTACGACGTCTCACTCTCGCGGCAGAAGGAATACAAGGTCGTTTTCCTGGCCGGCCTTCTCGAAAAATTCTTCCCAGCGGAAATTCGCGAGGACCCGATTCTCTCAGACCGCGAGCGGCGGGTTTTGGGACTTAAAGAAAGGCTCCCGAGGCAAGCCCTAGAGCGTTACTTTTTTTACCTCGGGCTCACACGGGCCCGCGAAGCTTTGGTCCTGAGTTACCCCCGCTTTGATTTGGAGGGTCACGAAGCGCTTCCTTCGTTTTACGTAGACGAAGTGAAAAAGCTTTTCTCCGGCGAGCTTCCTAAGCTTTCTTACCCGGTGAGCCAGTCGCTTCCCCGTTTGGAAGATGCGGTGGAAGAGCGCGAAGTCGAAGCGCATTTAATTGAAGGGCTATTCAAACGAGGAGGAGGCCGGGAGAAGAAAGAACGCGCTCTTACCCTAGGGCTTTACAATCGTCTCCTCGCGAAACCTTCCTTTCAGGCGCTCTTCCCAAGAATCCTTTTTGACACTACGGCTCAGATTCGTGACGAAAGGATTCGGGCCGCCTTTCTGCCCAAGGGAGGCATCTTTAACGCGACCAGCTTTCAGACGTACGGCGGCTGTCCTTACCGCTACTTTGCAAGTCGGGTTCTCGGCCTGGAAGAAATGGAAGAGGGAATTGACCCGCGCGAAGTCGGAATCTTGCTCCACGAAGTGCTCGAAACCTATTGGCGGGAGCGGGTGGAGAAAAGGAAAAAGGAGCTAGAGGATCTGGAGAAGGCAAAGGCTTTTGTCACGGAGAAGCTGGAAGCGCTTCTCAAGGAAAAGCCTCTTTCGGGAGAGCGGAAATACCGGGTTGAACTGAAGGTTGCTGAAATGAAAGAGTGGCTCTCGCGAATGGTGGAGAAGGAGATCGAAGACGAAAGCCCGCTTAAGCCGTTAGCGCCGAGACACTTTGAATTTGGGTTTGGATTTAATCCCAAGGAGGTCGATTACCTCCGGCTTTTCGATCCGCACCGGGAAGATTTGAAGCTCCGCGGAAAAATCGACCGAATCGACGTCGACCCTTCAGGGAAATACGCCCTCGTGATTGATTACAAGACCGGAGGCCAGTTTCACAAGAAGGACCTTGATTTCGGAACAGCGCTTCAGCTGCCGCTTTACCTTCTTGCGGCTCAGAAGCTTTTGAAATTAAAACCGTTGGCGGGAATGATCTATCAAATTCGTGAAGCAGAAAGTACGGGATTTTACGCGCGCGAAGGCCTTGAGGAGTTGGGAATTTCAAAAAAATCTCAGAACGTGCTCCCCAAAGAAGATTTCGACAAGGTGATTGAACGAACGGTCCGCTTCGCCTTCAAATATGCAGAGGGAATCACGAAAGCGGAAATTCCGGTGCGCCCGCGCAACTGCGACAAGAACTGCCCTTTTCCTTCGGTTTGCCGGATTGAGAAGTGGCGCCTCCCTTTCATTTACGAAGAGCTTCGTGAAGAGGACAAACAGAGTGGAATTATCTAAGGCGCAGAGAAAAGCGGTCGAGACGGTCGGCGAGAATCTTTGTGTCTCAGCCGGTGCAGGCTCGGGCAAGACGCGGGTCCTGGTGGAGCGTTTCCTTCATTTGGTGATTGAGCACAAGATTTCACCTGCTTCGATTCTTGCGATTACCTTTACGGAAAAGGCGGCGAATGAAATGAAGCGGAGAATTGTCGAAAGGCTCCGCGAGGAGAAGCTTGAAGCGGCGCGCCGCGAGGTTGAAAACGCAAGCATTGGAACGATTCACTCCTTCTGTGCCAGGATTCTCCGCGAGCACCCCGTGGAGGCGGGGGTCGACCCTTACTTTGTCATTTTGGAGGCAGCAGAGGCGGAGCTCCTTCAAGAAAGGGTGCTCGATGAGACAGTGGAACGGCTCGTGAGTGAGCCTGACCTGTTCCGCCTTCTTCAGATTTACGGGGAAGAGAGCGTGCGGAAAGGGATTCTCGAGACCTATCGCAAAAGCCGAAATTCAGAAACCTCGTTTGAAACCATGCTGAAAAGAAGATCGATTCCGTCATTGCGAAGCGGCGAAGCCGCTGAAGCAATCCCAAGATCCAAGATTGCTTCGCCGGACCGACCGTCCGGCACCGGAGAACCAAGCGGCCATCCGCCGCTCGACCAACCGGCGTCGCCCCCTCCGGGGGCTCCTCGCAATGACGACACTAGGAAGGCTTTATTAGACAGTCTCAGCGAAGCTCTCGGTGAACTTGAAGGCGTGAGCGGAGTCGACGAGGTGAAAGCGGGGCTCCGAAAATTCAAATCTCCGACGGAGCTGATTCTCCTCAAGAAAAATCTCCGCGCGGCGGGAAAACAGAAAGAAACGATTGCCCGAGTGAAAGAACTTCTTGAGGAACTTGCCGCGTTTCTTTACGAAGAGAAGGCGATGCCGGCACGGGAGGTTTTCATTCGCGTGGCACTCGAATTTGAAAAGGGGTACGAAGCGTTGAAGCGGGAAGAGCGGGCGATTGATTTTGACGACCTGCAACTGAGGGCGGTCCGGCTGCTCGGTTCTGATACAAAGGCTTCGAAGGCGATGCGGAAGCTTTATCAGGAGAAATTCGCTGAGATCCTGGTCGACGAATTTCAAGACACGAACCGGCTCCAGGACCGGCTTCTGGAACTGATTCGATGTGAAGCGAATCTCTTCGTGGTGGGGGACCTCAAGCAATCGATTTACGGCTTTCGAGGGACCGAGGTCGGCATTTTTATCGAGAAGGAGAAGGCGTTTAGCCGCGTCCCCCTTCAGGAGAATTACCGGGCACGTCCCCCTCTGATCGATTTCGTGAACCGATTTTTTGAAACGCTTTGGAAGGAAGATTCGGCCCCTTTTGAAAGGCTCATTGCGACGAGAATCGAGGAGGGGGCTAGACCCCGGGTCGCACGGCTTGCGCTCGCGCAGCCGAAAGACGAGAAGCTCGACGAAGTAAGGATCCGCGAAGCACGAAGCCTGGCCCGTTACATTCAAAAGCTTCACCATGAAGAGGGAATTCCCTATCGAGACATCGCCTGTCTTTTTGAAGCGACCACCTCAGTTCATTTTTACGAGCAGGAGTTTCGGCGGGACGACATTCCTTATTTCGTCGTCTCAAGCCGCGGTTTTTACACCCAACCCGAGGTTCGGGACGTGGTGAGCTTCCTTTCGGTGCTGGAAAATCCGAAACGGGACGTGCCGCTTGCCGCCACGTTGCGCTCGCCCCTCTTTCAAATCTCGGACGACACCCTTTTCTGGCTTTCCCGGAAAGCAAAAGCGGAGAGGAAGGAAACGCCTTTTCTCGAAGGGGTGGAAACATTTGAATCGATTCTGGAGATTTCAGCCGAGGAAAAAGAAAAGCTCCGATTTTTCAAAGCGACCTTTGAACGGTTCCTCGAGGAGAAAGAGAAGTTTAGAATCGCTGAGCTGATCGAAGCGATTCTCAAAGCGACCCACTACGACCTCTACGTGTTGAAATCAAGACAGGGGGAGAGGCGCTTTGCTAATTTAAGAAAACTCGTAGAAATCGCACGGGAGGTGGAAGCGAAGGAGACGCTTCACCTGAGTGAATTCGTGAGACTCGTGAAAGGGCTGGAGACACGGGACCTTCGCCAGTCCCAGGCGCAGGTCGCTTCGGAAGAAGGAGAGGTCGTGAAATTGATGACGATTCATACCGCCAAGGGGCTCGAGTTTCCGGTGGTGATTCTTCCGGATCTGGGGAGGAAGGAGGGTTCCGAAGGGACCAGCTTTCTTCTTTCCGAAGAAGAGGGGCTCGGAATCAAGGCGTGGGACGAAGAGGCGTGGGATTTTCGGGAAACGCTTACCTTCAGGCGAATTAAAGATCGCTCAGACCGCGCTCGTTCGGAGGAATCGAAACGACTTTTTTACGTGGCCATGACACGAGCTAAGGAAAAACTTGTTCTTTCGGGGCCGAAGGCGATTCCTAAGCCGGAGCAATCGTTCCACGAAATGGCGACCTGGGCTCACTGGGTTGAGAAAATTCTCTCAGAAGGGGAGTGGGGAATCGAAACCGTTCCGGAAGCTCGGCCGGAACCGTTTCCTTTTAAAAAAAGAAAGGCGCTCGCTTACCGCAGACCGATTCGGAAGCGGCTTGAAACGCTTTCGCCCATTCGTCTCCGGGAGACACCGGCTGAAGTCGATTCCATTTTTGAAAATCTAACGCGGAAGGAAAAAACTTACTTTCAAAGAATTGATCTTCCCGTCTCGGCGCTTCTTTTGTTTGCCAAAGATCCCGAAGCCTACTTTCAGGTTTACGAAATTGGAGCCTCAGCCCTCTCTCTGGACCGAGCTCTTGAAGTCAAAGAGGAGGAGGTTCCGGAAGACGAGGTCTTAACGAGTGCAGAGTTCGGCACAAGGGTTCACCAAATCTTGGAGCAGGTTTTCTTGAGACGCCTTCCTGCCACAAATGCCGAGAGCCTGGCCGAACGGTTGACTCAGGACCTAAGCGAGAAGGAGAGAGAGGAAATCGTCGAAATGGTTCGGCGTTTCCTTCAAAGCGAACAGGCGAAAGAAATCTTAAAATCAAAATCGCTTCACCCGGAACTCCCTTTTGTGCTTCGGCTTCCGCATGGCTTGGTTCACGGGAAAATCGATCTCGTCTACCAGAACCCTCAAGGGGAGTGGGTCATTTTGGATTACAAAACCTCTTCGGTGGACGAAAGCACCTTTACCGAGCGTGGCGAAGAATACCGCCCGCAGCTTGAGCTTTACGCACTGGCGCTTCGTCAAATCCTTGGAACACCGCCCGTTCGGGCAGAGGCGAAATTCCTGCGCCCCAGTCTCACACACCGCATCCCCTTTGAGCCGGGCGATTTCGAAAAAATGCTCAGAAAATTCGGTGATCTCCAGCTTGAGATTCTAAAGTTTAGAAGTGGTAAAATTTAGTTGTGGATAAGAAAATTTGTAAAATTGATCGGGAAACGGCGCTGATTGTGGTGGACGTTCAGAACGATTTTTGTCCGGGCGGTGCCCTTCCCGTCAAAGAAGGGGACCAGGTGGTCCCGGTCTTCAACTGCTATATCGAGCTTTTCGAAAAGGCGAAGGCCCCGATTTACGCGGCGCGGGATTGGCATCCTAAGAATCATTGCTCCTTTAAAGCACAGGGAGGGCCCTGGCCTCCGCACTGTGTTCAGGAGTCCGAAGGGGCCCGCTTCCACTCCGATCTGAAACTTCCCTACAACACGACGATTATCTCCAAAGCTTGGCACCCGAAAGATGAATCGTATTCGGAATTCGAAGACACCAACCTCGAACTCTACCTCAAGCGGCAAGGGATCCGCCGCGTCCTCATTGGGGGCCTTGCGACCGATTACTGTGTGAGGGCAACCACGCTCGATGCCTGCCGCCTCGGCTTTGAAACCTATCTTCTGACCGATGCAATCCGCGGGATTGATGTGAAAGCGGGGGATAGCGAAAAAGCGATTGAGGCGATGAAGAAAGCGGGCGCGGTTCCCACCGCCTTCGAGGAAGTTCAAGTTTGATCCGGCTCATTATCTACGATCTCGACGGCACCCTGATTGATTCTCGGCACGATATTGCAAATGCCGTGAACTGGACGCTTCAGGAACTGAGTCTTAAGCCCTTGCCCGTCGAACAGATCAGTTCCTTTGTCGGAAACGGGGTCCTGAACCTGATGCGCCGTGCATTGACCGAAATCCAGGCCCCGGAAGCGGTTTCGTTGGAGCGCTCGATCAAGCTTTTCCGCCGGCGTTACAGCGAGCACCTCCTCGACGTAACCCGTCTTTACCCTTCCGTGAGAAAAGTCCTTGAATTTTTCAAGGATCGGAAGCAAGCTGTCCTCACGAACAAGCCGGAAGATTTTTCGCACACCATTTTGCGAGGCCTCGGAGTCGACTCCTTCTTTTTCAAGGTGATGGGAGGGGATCAAGGTTTCCCGAAAAAGCCTGCGCCGGAGCCGGTCTATGAGATCCTCCGCTCGGCGGACGTTTCCCCCGAGGAAGCGATTCTGGTGGGCGACAGCGCCACCGATGTTGAAACGGGGAGAAACGCGCGAGTGAAAACGGTGGCCGTCACTTACGGATTTGGGCATCTCGAAGAGATTAAAAAGTTCCAACCGGACGGAATTCTGAATGATTTGGAGGAGCTGATCCAGTGCCCCCTCTTAAAGAGTTAAAGGAAATCTGTGCGCTTCCCCGGATTTACGAGGAAGAAAGCTGGCATTCCCCCCGCGGGCGAATGGTCCGTGAAGTCATTTTTGGCGTCAATGACGGGGTGATCAGTACCGTCGGATTCATCGTCGGAATGGCGAGCGCCTTTGCCAGTCATTACGTCTGTCTGATCTCGGGGCTCGCCGAGGTCGTGGCGGGTTCCGTGTCGATGTTTCTCGGGGGATATCTTTCGACCAAAAGTCAGCAGGAGTTTTTCGAACACGAAATCAGCCGGGAGAAACGAGAAATCGAAGAGACTCCCGACAAGGAAAGGGATGAGATTCGGAGGATTTACCGGACCAAGGGATTCTCAGATGAAAAAGAGCTGGATCTGGTGGTCCAGCGGATCACCGCGGACAAGAGAATCTGGCTCAAATGCATGATGGAAGAGGAGCTCGGTCTCATTCTGGAGAGTATGGACAGCCCCTTAAAAATCGGTTCGGTCGTGGGCGTTTCCTTCATTATTGGAGGACTGGTTCCTCTCATTCCTCTCATCTTTCTTGAGACCGAGCTGGCGGTCAAAGTTTCGATTGTGGCGACGTGCGCCTTTCTTTTTCTGATCGGCGCCGCCAAAACCACGATCACCCGCCGGTCGTGGCTCAAAAGCGGCCTGGAAGTCCTTATTACCGGAAGCCTGGCTGCGGGATTCGGCTATTTGATCGGCCTTCTCCTGAAGGAGCTCTTTTGAAGCAGCTCGAGACGCTGAATCAGATCCAGGAAGGGGACCTGGTCCTCGTCTGGTTTGAGGACGAAGTCAGCTACCTCATTGAGGTCGTCCGGGGAAAGCGGATTTCGATTCACAAAGGTCGTCCGCTCGATGTTGAAGCGTGGATCGGATTGGAGTATGGCTCAAAAATCGTTTGCGAACACGCCCCGGCATATCTCCTGAAACCCTCCCCCGAAGATCTAATGATGAAGGCGTCGCGGGAAAGCGGAGTCATTTATCCGAAAGACGCCGGGCTGATCCTCCTAAAGGCCGGAATCAACGCGGGAAAGAAGGTCCTTGAGATCGGAACCGGTTCAGGCCACCTGACCTTGATTCTCGCTCAGGCGGTCGCGCCGACGGGGAGAGTGTTTTCTTACGATCTGCGGGAAGACTTCCTCGAGCTCGCCAGAAAAAATTTAAAGCGAACCAAACTCCTCGACACAGTCTCGCTCGAAAAGCGCGAACCGGGCGCACCGCTCCCCGAGAAAGACTTCGACGCTGCGATCTTGGATATTCCCACTCCTTGGGAAGAGCTTGAAGTCGTGAAAGAAGCGCTTGCAGGGGGAGGGACGCTCGTGAGCCTCAACCCTACTTACAACCAGATTGAACAGATGGCCGAGGCGCTCCGGAGGGCCGGTTTTATCCGAATTGAGGCTTGCGAGATTCTTCTTCGGCCGATCCTTGCCCGCCCGGGGAAAACCCGCCCTGTCCAGCGGATGGTCTCCCACACGGAATTTCTCGTCTTTGCCACGAAAGTAGCCTCGTAGGGGATGACGAAGGCGATTCTTCTGATTGATGACGATGAACTTGTGCTCCAAAGCCTTGGCCTCCTCCTGCAAGGGAAGGGCTACCGGGTGGAGAAGGCCCGGAACGGCTTCGAGGCCCTGGAAAAGGCCCAGACCCAGGAGTTCGGCCTCGTGATATCGGACATTCGAATGCCCGGAATGGACGGGATCGAAGTCGTTCAAAAGCTCCGTGAAATCAATGCCCAGCAAGGCCGCAAGGCGGTCCCGGAGATCCTGATCACAGCCTATGCCGACGAAAATGCCTACCTCCGGGCCCTTAAACTCAAGGTAACCGACTATTTTTACAAGCCCTTCGACATTGGCCAGTTCCTGGCCGCCGTTGAAAAGCGGATTAGCGAACGAACGGCTTGACGAAAGAGCGCGAATTAGAGAAAATACGTCTACCTAGGAGTCAGCAACAGGATGTCCGTTCAAACAAAGTCGAACCCGACAAGAGGAAGTTTGCTCCACACCGCAGAAGAAATTCTCGTTTCAACCGCTTGGGTTGAAGAGCGCCTCAAAGATTCCAAAGTTCGCATCGTTGAGGTCGATGTCGACACCAAAGCCTACGACGAAGGTCACGTTCCGGGCGCGCTCGGCTGGGCCTGGAACACCCAGCTCTGCGATACCTTCCGCCGCGATATTATTCCACCGGATCAGTTCGAAGCCTTGATGTCTCAGTCCGGAATCGGGAACGACACCACGGTAATTCTCTACGGAGATAACAACAACTGGTTTGCGGCGTGGGCCCTTTGGCAACTTAAAATTTACGGTCACCAAGACGTTCGGCTGATGAATGGCGGCCGGAAAAAATGGATTGAAGAGAGCCGAGAGCTCTCGAAAGAAACTCCGAAGTATTCTCCCGAATCTTACCAAGCAAAGAGCCCCGACTTTTCGATCCGCGCATTTCTTCCCGACGTTCAGAAAGGGATCGATAAAAAAACGATTGATCTGGTTGATGTTCGAAGCCCGTTGGAATTCACGGGCGAAATTTTGGCTCCTCCCGGACTTCCTGAAACCTGTCAGCGGGGCGGACATATCCCCGGCGCTAAGAGCATTCCCTGGGCCAAGGCGTGTAATGAAGACGGGACCTTCAAGACCGCTGAAGAGCTCCGAAAGCTTTATTCGGAAGCGGGAATCTCCTTTAAAAAGCCGATTGTCGCCTACTGCCGAATTGGCGAGCGCTCCAGCCACAGCTGGTTTGTCCTGAAATATCTCCTGGGAGAGAAGGACGTGAAGAATTACGACGGAAGCTGGACCGAATGGGGGAACCTTGTCGCCGCTCCAATTGAAAAGCCGTAACGCGGGGCCGATGAAACCCCAGAATTACTCCAAGCGGAAGATCCAAGTCGCGGGCTGGGAGGTGAATGTCACTTCCTATCAGCTCGGCGACCGGCATTACTGCACGGTCGATAATGTGAGTCCGGGCGCTTGGATTGCGAAGACCGAAGGGGCGACGAAGGAAGAAGCCGAAAAGAAGGCGCTCGAACGCGCGGCCGAACTCCTTTCGAAGACCCGGCGGCTCAAAGTGAAATGACTTCAAAAACTGGACTGTTAACTAGCGATAACCACAACGACAAATAAGGAGAAGGAAGAATGAGAAAAGCAGTATTTGTATTTGGGACCATCCTCTTGGGGATGTCGGTTCTGACCACGGGTTGTACCACAAAGAAGCGGCACCAACGTGACATTGCAAGTCTTCAGAGTCAAATCGGCGCGCTTCAGAGTGAAGTGGCCCGTCTGGATCAGGCCTCGAAGGACAGTGAATTGTCTGTCCAATCGGCTCGTGAAGGAGGAAGCACGGGTTTGAGCGGTGGTGGACCGGTCTATCGCACACCCTCAGGCTTTGAGCTTCCGGCGGTTGGGATCCAACGCGCCCTCAAGAATGCCGGGTATTATGAAGGCTCGCTTGACGGAAAGGTCGGTTCCGGAACCAAGCAGGCGATCCGGAATTTTCAGCGGGACAATGGCCTTGCCGTTGACGGGGTTTGCGGCCGCCAGACTTGGTCGCTCCTGAAAGGCTTTCTTGAAGGGGGAGCCGCCACTTCTTAAGGCTCGAGTCAACCGTACGTCGTAACGAGTGCCCGCCAAGCGAGCGTTAAAGGTTGCTTGTGGAGCAACCCTGGCGTTTGCCTTAATTGAATTTCTCGGCGGGCGCATCGCGCATTCGCTAGCCCTAATCGCCGATTCGGCGCATCTACTGACCGATGCCGGCGCATTAGGGCTTGCTTTTTTTGCGGCCTGGGTGGCGGAGCAACCAGCCACCCGGAAGATGAGTTACGGATTCCACCGGGTCGAGATCCTGGCGGCCTTTGCGAATGGAGTGGGGCTCGTCACGATCGCGGTTTTTCTCATCACGGAGGCCTTTAAACGTCTTGCTGCTCCGCCGGCAGTTCACCCCGGACTGATGCTCGGCTTGGGGTTTGCCGGACTTCTTTTTAATCTCCTTGTCGCCGCTTCGCTTCGGAAGCCGGCGCAGGAAAGCCTCAATGTCCGAAGCGCCCTTTACCACGTCCTGGCCGACCTTTTAGGTTCGGTCGGCGTCCTCCTTGCAGGCTCGATCATCTGGAAAACCGGCTGGGTCTACGCCGATCCCCTGGTGAGTATCGGGATTGCCGGTCTCATCATCTGGGGGGCCTGGACGATTCTTCGGGATGTCCTCGGAGTGCTCCTTGAAGCAACCCCTTCTCGGGTCGACATGGAAAGGCTTGAATCCCGTTTACTCTCCCTCCCAGGGGTAGAGGAGATCTGCGACCTTCACGTTTGGACCATTTCAAGCGGTAAAGAGGCCTTGAGCGCCCATCTGGAGGTCCAGGCCTCTGTCGATTCAAGCACCCTCCTCAAGGAAATCAATGCCATCCTCTCCAAAGAGTTTGGCATTCTTCACACAACGATCCAGCTCGAAGAGGCGACCCAAAAGCCTCACAAGCCGCACGAGAGACACCGCCCTCACGAGTTCTAATTTCCCCATCTTTAAGCCTTCCTGAAGCTTAGGAAATTCTAAGCTTTTTTTCTAAGTGGCAACCCGAGACGGCACTGTCTTGTAAGCCCTTGGGGCGGGTGTTACTCTTTTTTGGTATTACAGCTTCAAATCCCATGGAAACGCAAGCACCGCCATCGGTAGGCAAACATTTTTACCAGTTTTACCGGGGCAGGGAGGACCTGTTTCGTGTAGCAATTCCTTTCCTTAGGCTGGGCCTTGAGAATGGCGAAGCCTGTCTCTGGGTGGTTTCACGAGGGATCGGAATTCTTGAGGCGATCGAGGCTTTCCAGCGGGGGTTTGATCTGACCCGTTACATCGAAAAAGGCCAGCTTTCGATCCTCCCTGCCGAACGGTGGTATCTTGAACGGGGACGCTTTTCGGAGCGAAAGGCCTTCGAAAGGGCGAAACGCTTTGTGGAAGAAAAGAGCCGCCTCGGGTTCAACGCCTTTCGAGCGGCAGGGGATTTGGGCTGGGTTGAGCCGGAAGACTGGCCGGAAATTCAAGCGTACGAAGCCAAAGTCCACCAGTTAATCCAAGGGATCCGCGCCGTGGCCCTCTGTCTTTATCCCATACAGCGTTGCGGTATGATCCAAAGAAAGGACATTACGGATCATCACGACAGCGTTTTCATGAGCAAGCTCTAAGGACGAAACGAGTTTTTCCCGCGCCCTCCGACCTGTGTTAAAATAACCGCTCCATGTTTCCATTAACATTTTTTTCAGCGCGGTTCGCCGTCCTTTTCTTTCTTTTTGTCTCCTTTTGGCCCTGGGAGAAAGACCCCGGTGAAGTTAAGAAAAGTTCCTTCAAAATTCCGGAAGACCCCGCGCTCCTGAGCCGGGTCCGGGTGGCCCTCTTTTATGAAAAACCGGAGGTCCAGATCGGAGTCCCCGGACCTTACGAACTGAAAGGTTTTCCGGGAGAGGAGACCCTGGCCCAAGGAGCCTTTCTTTCCCCGACCTCAATCCGTGCAGATCGATCCGGAATCCGTGTGGGGCCGCGTCTTTATCCGCTTTCCGGCCTTCGAATCACGAGCCAGAAAAAGGAGCTCCAGATCGAGAAGAAAAAATACGGCGACGCCATTCAGGTCTTGAAGAATCCCCTGGGGAGCCTGACGGTCGTGAACGAAATTGATATGGAGGAGTATTTGAAGGGGGTCCTTCCTTCGGAAATGAAAGCGCTCTGGCCCGAGGAGGCGCTCAAGGCCCAGGCGGTCATTTCGCGGACCTACGCCGTGTTTAAGAATATTGAAAACCAGGACTTTCCGTTTACCCTCGGTTCAGGGACGGGGAGCCAGGTCTACGGAGGAAAAGGCGTGGAGATGCGGCTGGCCAGCCGCGCTGTGGATCGGACACGCGGGGAAATCCTCACTTCCCGAAGCAAAATCTTCCCTACTTTTTTTCATTCGACCTGCGGGGGAAGAACGACCCGGGCCGAATACCAGTGGAAGATCGAGCCCCACCCTTCGTTGAGGGGAGTGGAGTGTTCGTTCTGCCGCGTCTCCCCTTACTATCAGTGGAAAGCGGAATACACCGGCTCTGAGATTCGAACCCTTCTCGCCAAGAAGAAATTTTCCGTTTCTCAAATCCAATCGATCACTCCTGCGGAACTCGACGTGTCGGGGCATCCGCGTTTTTTCGAGGTCCGTCACAGTCAGGGGTCTTCGAAGATTCCTGCGAACGAGTTTCGTCTGGCGGTCGGGGCGAATCGAATGCGGAGCACCCGGGTGACGATTCAACGCTCCGGAGACCGGTTTCTTTTCCTGGGCCGCGGATGGGGACACGGAGTAGGACTTTGCCAGTATGGAGCCAAGCGCCTTGCCGAGCTTGGATACAATTACAAACAAATTCTCCACTACTATTACCCTGAGAGCGATCTTCAAAATCTCGAAGACTCTTTTGGAACGGGAGTCTGGAGTCAAAAGCCTCCGGCCGAAGAGGGGACTTTTGTCGGAAGGTGGTTTCGGAAAGCCCAATCCTACCTGGAAGATTTGTAGCTACTATTTGCGCCCGCCCCTAAAGGGACTGGCCTTGTTTGGTATGCGCCCGTCCCGCTGTCGCGGGACTGCTAGGCAAAGGGGAGTGCGCTGTAAAATTCCTCTCACGAATAACGAGAGGTAATGTATAAAAAAAGAGACGTGCGCCCGTAGCTCAACTGGACAGAGCACAGGCCTCCGGAGCCTGGGGTTGGAGGTTCAAGTCCTCTCGGGCGCGAACATCTCGAGCGTGAACTCGCTCTGAATGCAAAGAAAACTTGAAGGGCACCGTACGTGAAACGTCTACGACCTATTTTTTCCTTTCTTCTCGCCGCAGTTTTTCTTTTCCTGACCGCGAAAGGTGTCTATTGGGTCGGGAAAAAACTTGAGGAGTACCGGATTCTCAGGCAGGTGATCGAGCGGCTCTCCGCCGATTCACGGGTTGCCGAGGTGCTCGTCACGGCAAGCCGTTACGACGAAAAGACGGAAAAAATTGAGACGACGATCAAGTTTCTCGAATATGACGCCCAGGGGAAACCGTTAGAAGCTCACTATTTGACGTTTCAGGGAAATATCATTCAGTTTCAGGCGTTGGTGATCCGCTTCCAGGACAAACTCGTCAAGGCGGGAGACAAGATTCGCGGGAAGAGCGCCTACCTCTTCCTCCGGGCGTTCATTCTGGACAACAAAAATACGCAGGTCTTCGACCTCACCCCGATCGATGCCATTCCTCAAGGCTACAAGATTCCCGGGACTCAAAACGAATTTGAGATGAAACTTTGGGAGGAGTTTTGGCAGTACGCCCTCGACCCGAAGGCGCGGGAGAGAATGGGGATCAAAAACGCCCAGATCGAGGCTCCAGGCTCCATGTTTCTTCCCGGAACCATTTACACCCTCCGGATTGAACACGACGGCGGCCTTCGGATCGACACGGAACCGATCCCCGAAATCTTAAAAGGAGAGAAGGTCTAGTGCCGACCGTAACGATTTTCGGAAGCCACGACGCGAAAGAAGGCGAGCCAGGGTACGAAACCGGCCGGGCCTTGGGAAAGGCGCTTGCCCAGGCCGGATACAGGGTCTGTAACGGCGGCTACGGCGGGGTGATGGAAGCCACAGCGCGCGGCGCCAAGGAAGGGGGAGGAAAGACGATCGGGGTGACCACGGAAGATTTCGGAGGGCTCGCGAACCCGTGGATTGATGAGGAAGTTCGGATGAAGCGGTGGCATAAACGGCTTTTCAAGCTCGTGGAGCTGGGGGACGCCTACGTGATCTTCGACGGCGGCACCGGGACCTTGGTCGAACTTTCCGTCACGTGGGAAATGTCCAACAAGGGCCTTCTTTCCAAACCGATCGTGATCCTTGGAGAGCGCTGGCGGGAGCTAACGGAGCAGATTCGAAAGATTCCGCAGGTGGTCACTAATGCCAATCTCTATTTGAAAGAGACGCCGGAGGAAACGGTGAAGCTTCTCCAGGAAAAATTAAAAAAGTAGATTGCGTCAATGCTCACCCTGACCGATTTTGACTACACACTTCCCAAGGAATTAATCGCCCTCTACCCCACTCCCAAGCGAAGTGAGGCGAGGCTCCTCGTGCTCCACCGCGAGAGTGGAAAAATGGAGCACCGGACGTTTGAGGATCTTCCGGAATATCTCCGGGCGGGCGACCTTCTCGTTTTAAACAATACGAAGGTCCTTCCGGCAAGGCTCTTTGGCAGGAAGCCGACGGGAGGAAAGGTTGAAGTTCTCCTTCTGAAATCCCTGGAGGAAAGCGTGTGGGAAATCCTTCTTCGGCCGGGGGGGCGTGTGAAGAAAGGAACTGAACTCATTTTTGGAGAAAATGGGGTAAAGCTTGCCGGAGAAGTTTTAGATGCAGCGGAGGAAAATTCGGGTGTGAGGCGGATCCGTTTCAATCCAGAGGGATTTAAAGAGAAGCTGGCTCTCCTCGGAAGAATTCCCCTTCCTCCTTACATTGGCCGGCCGGACGAAGCGATCGATCGGGAGCTTTACCAAACGGTCTTTGCTCAGGTGGAAGGAGCGGTTGCTTCGCCCACCGCGGGTCTCCACTTCGACGAAAAACTCCTTCTCGCGCTCCGAAAGAAAGGAATCGAGATCGCCTTTGTCACCCTCCACGTCAGCTACGGCACGTTTCAGCGGGTTGACGTGGAAGATCTTTCCCGTCACCAAATGTTTGAAGAGGAATTCGAGGTGACTCAGGAAACAACGGATCAAATTCGGCGTGCCCTTAAAGAGAAGCGAAGAATCGTTGCTTGCGGGACGACCGTGGTCAGGACGCTTGAAACGCTAGGGGCGAGGTGCCCCTCATCCCTGCAATCGGTGAGGGGAAAGACCCGCCTTTTTATTTATCCTCCTTATGAATTTAAAATGGTCGACGCGATGATTACCAATTTTCATCTCCCAAGAACGACCCTTTTGATGCTGGTGAGCGCGCTTGCCGGGAGGGAGTCTCTCTTTCGAGCCTACGAAGAGGCGATTCGCGAGCGCTACCGTTTCTACAGTTACGGCGACGCAATGTTGATTTTATGAAGAATGTTCAAAGGGTAAAGCCACCGTCATTGCGAGCCCTTGGCATTGACGCTGTCAATGCCAAGGACGAAGCAATCTCAGATTCGGGATTGCTTCCTCGGCCCGTTGGGCCTCCTCGCAATGACGAGCGGAAGTTTATGTTCGAAGTCCAAGTTCGAGACTCTGAAACCGAAGCGAGGACCGGAATTACCCGGACAGGCCATGGGATCTTTCACACCCCTGCTTTCATGCCGGTCGGAACCCAAGGATCTGTCAAGGGACTTACGCCCCGGAGTCTCGAAGAGCTCGGCTCGGAGATTATCCTTTCCAATGCGTATCACTTGTCGGTCCGGCCCGGAATTGAAATTATCCGAGAAGCCGGGGGACTTCATAAGTTTATGGGTTGGAAGGGGCCGATCCTCACCGATTCCGGCGGGTATCAGGTCTTTTCGTTGAGCCGACTCCGAAAGGTGACGGACGAAGGGGTTAATTTTCAATCCCATTTCGACGGAAGTGACATCTTTCTTTCTCCGGAGCGGGTCATCGAGATTCAGGAAGCGCTCGGAAGCGATATCGCGATGGTGCTCGACGAGTGCCCCCCTTACACGCAGGACAAAAAGCGGATTCAAGAGTCGCTCGCCTTGACCGCTCAATGGGCGAAGCGATCGAAGGCCTGTCGCCGCCGGGAGGATCAGGCGCTCTTCGGAATCATTCAAGGGGGAATTTTTGAAGAGCTCCGCGAGGAGTCGCTTGAAAGGACCGTTGAAATTGATTTTGAAGGCTACGCCCTCGGAGGGATCTTTGTGGGGGAGCCGAAGGAGGAAACCTTTAAGATCCTCGGCCGGCTGGTGCCCCGGATGCCTGCCGATCGGCCCCGCTACTTGATGGGGGCGGGGACGCCGCTTGAGCTTCTCGAATGCGTTGCGAAGGGATTGGATCTTTTTGATTGCGTGAACCCCACCCGCTACGGCCGGAACGGGAGCGCCTTCACCTCGAAAGGGCTTGTCGTGGTCCGCAATGGGAAGTACAATCGCGACTTTAAGCCGATTGACGAGGCGTGCCGATGTTATACGTGCCGGAATTTCTCAAGGAGTTACCTCCGGCACCTGTTCAACTGTGAGGAAATGTTGGGACCGCAGCTCGTGTCGTCTCACAACATTTATTTTTTCCTCGAGTTGATGAAACGGATTCGCAAGGAGATCGAAGCCGGAACGTTCTCACGATTCAAGAAGGAATTTGAAAAACAATTTGACCCAAATCATCGTTAACCGATAAGGAATTAAACCATGTTAGACTCAAGTGTCATTCTCGCCCAAGCAGCTTCAGGCCAAGCCAACCCCGTTCTCGCTTTCCTCCCTCTGGTTCTGATGTTCGTTGTTTTCTACTTCCTTTTGATTCTTCCGCAGCAGAAGCGTCAAAAAAAGCTTAATCAGATGATCCAAGAGCTCAAGAAGGGGGACCGGGTGGTGACGACCGGAGGCGTGATCGGGACAATCGCAGGAATCCAGGACGATTACGTGGTCCTCAAGGTGGGGGATACCGAGACGAAGATCGAGGTCTTAAAAAACGCAATTACAGGAACACGGTCTTAAGGAAGATGGATAAGTACTTCAAGTGGAAAGTCCTTCTCATCCTGGCCGTGATCGGCTTCTCGGCCTGGAGAATCTGGCCGCCTCAAAAACAACTCCATTTAGGTCTTGATCTTCAGGGGGGGATGCAGATCCTCCTCCGCGTGGAGCTTGAAAAAATCCCTGTCGAGGCGCGGGAGGACGCGACCGACCGGGCGGTCGAAATCATTCGAAACCGAATCGACGAATTCGGCGTCCTCGAGCCGGTGATCACGAAGCAGGCCAAAGATTTAATCGTGGTTCAGCTTCCCGGGGTCACGGACCGGCAACGTGCCAAGGAAATTGTCGGAAAGACCGCCCATCTCGAATTCAAGCTCGTCTCCGAAGATCCGGATTTAATCCAAAGGGCCGAGAAGGCGCACGCCGCAGCGAAGGCTCCCGCAGAGGTGCCGGCCGAACCGAAGGCCGAGCAACCTGAAACCGTTTCGCAGGAAGCAAAGTCTAAAGAGCCGGCAGTAGTGCCCGGGCCCGTTTTGGAGAGTTTTCCAGAGGGGTACGAATACAAGACTCTGACCGAGCGCGGCCACAGCGAAAGTTTTCTCCTCGAAAAGGATCCGGTGGTGACCGGAGACCGTCTCATGAGCGCTTCAGTTGGTTTCGACCAGTACGGCCAGCCGATCGTTCAGCTGCAGTTTGACGACGAAGGAGCCAAGATCTTTGACAAAGCAACCTTCCAGAATATCGGCCGGAGGCTTGCGATTGTGCTCGACGGCAAAGTGCACTCCGCTCCGGTGATTCGGGACCGGATTCCGAACGGGCAGGCACAAATTTCAGGAAACTTTTCTGCGCAAGATGCAAGCGACCTCGCCCTGGTCCTCCGCGCCGGCGCGCTTCCGGCTCCGGTGGTGATTGAAGAGGAACGGACCGTGGGGCCAAGTTTGGGGCGCGATTCTGTGACCAAAGGAATTCGCTCCGGTCTTTTGGGGGTGCTTTTCGTCTTCCTCTTTATGGGGATTTACTACCTCCTCCCCGGAATGATTGCGAATATCGCGCTCTTGATTTATGTCCTCGTCACCTTCGGCGTTCTCGCCGCATTTCACGCGTCGCTCACCCTGCCGGGTATCGCCGGTTTCATCCTCTCCGTCGGAATGGCGGTCGACGCCAACATTCTCATTTTTGAAAGAATTCGAGAAGAACTTGAGACCGGAAAAACCTCCCGCGCTGCGATTTCAGCCGGTTACCACAAAGCCTTCACCGCGATCCTCGACTCAAACGTGACGACGATTTTGACGTCCCTTATCCTCTTTGTTTTTGGGACGGGGCCGGTCAAAGGATTCGCCGTGACGGTGACGGTCGGTATCTTGGCGAGCATGTTTTCCGCGATTGTGATTACCCGGGTCATTTTTGACTTTTTAACGGCTAAGAACCCGATCCTCGCACTCAAGATGTGTCATTGGCTGAAGAAGCCAAACTTCTCTTTCCTCAAGAACCGCCTTTGGGCGTATGGGTTTTCCGTTTTGACCCTGGCCATTGGAATTGGAAGTTTCATTCTCCGGGGCCCGGAAAATTACGGGGTGGAGTTCGTCGGAGGAACCTCAGTCCAGGTCCGTTATTCGAAATCGGTCACGACGGAGGAGGTTCGGAATGGGCTTGCGAAATTCGGACTGGAGAAGGCCTTGATTCAGCGTTACGGCGAGGAATCGGCGAATGAATTCGTGATTAAAGTGGCAGAAAAGGGGACGCAGAATATCGAAAACGCTTCAAAGGAGCTTGCGGGGGAGACAGGCTACGAGATTGTGCGGGTCGACTCGGTCGGTCCGGCCGTGAGCCAGGACCTGACAAAGAAAGCGCTCTGGGCCGTCTTTTGGGCCTCCCTCGGAATCCTGGTTTATCTCGGCTGGCGTTTTGAATGGAAATTTGCGCTGGCCGCGGTCGTTGCTCTCTTTCACGACACCCTGTTTGCGTTCGGGGCATACGCCTTGGTGGGCCGCGAGGTCAATATCCCTACGGTGGCAGCGATCCTGACGATCATGGGTTTTTCGGTCAACGACACGATCGTGACCTTTGACCGGGTGCGCGATAATCTCAAGATTTTTAGAAAAATGCCTTTCCGGGAACTGGTGGAATTGAGCATCAATCAAACCCTCTCGCGGACCTTCCTCACGTCGCTCACCGTTCTATTTGCCACCGCCTCGATCTTTTTCTTCGGCGGCCCGGCGATCAATGATTTCGCCTTCATCCTTCTGATCGGATTCAGCGTCGGTATTTACTCGACCATCTTCGTGGCGAGTGCTTTGGTGGTGGACCTGAAGGCCCATTAGAGATGGTCCAGACGGTCTGGTCCGTCCGGAACGAGCGAAAAGAAAAGCCTGCCCGAAGCCCTGAAGATTCCGAAGGGCTGAGTCCTCTGCTGCTGAAGCTCCTTCTCCACCGGGGGCTCGAAACCCGGGAAGCCTCTCACGATTTTCTCTATCCCGATCGAAAGAATCTTCACCCTCCTCATCTCATGAAGGGAATGAGGGAAGCGGTCGAACGGCTCCGAAAGGCCCAGGCGAAGCAGGAAAAGGTCCTGGTTCACGGCGACTACGATGTCGACGGGATTACCGGGAGCGCGATTCTGAGCCTCGCCCTTGAAAAACTGAAAATCCCCCACGAAACCTTTCTCCCCGAGCGGGCAAAGGACGGCTACGGAGTGAACCGGCAAGCGATTGAAAGGGCGGGCCGAGGGGGAGTGAAACTTCTTGTGACGGTCGACTGCGGAATTTCTGCGGGCCGGCAAATCGGCGAAGCCAAAAAAGCGGGCATTGAATCGATTGTGGTGGATCACCACCGGCTCCCGCCGGAAGGGGTTCCACCGGCCCACGCGATTTTGAATCCCCTGCAAGAAGATTGTCCTTATCCTTTCAAGGAACTTTCCGCAGGCGGGCTCGCGTTTAAGTTTGCCCAGGCGCTCCTCGGAGCGGAGGCCTTCGACTATTTCGATCTCGCGACGCTTTCGACCATTGCCGATCTAGCGCCTCTCAAGGGGGAGAATCGAATCTTGGTCCAAGAAGGGCTTCGCCAGCTCTCAGAGAGGAAGCGGGTCGGGATTCGGGCCTTGGCCCAGACCGCTTCGCTCCGCGCGCAGGAAATTAAAGCGAGCCACGTCGGTTTCGTTTTGGGGCCCCGGATCAATGCTTCCGGAAGAATGAGCAGTGCCCGAACGGCGCTTCAACTGCTTCTGACCCGAAACGTGCGCGAAGCGGAGAGTTTGGCGGAAATCCTTGAGCTTGAGAACCGGCAGAGACAACAGGTAGAAAGGCGGGTCTTAAGCGAGGCGATTCAGCAGGTAGAACAGACCGTGAATTTTAGCCGGGAGAGGATTTTGGTCGTGGCCCACGACGGCTGGCACGTCGGAGTGATCGGAATTGTCGCCGCCAGGCTCGTGGAGCGGTTCCACCGGCCGGCCCTCGTGATCGCACTCCAGGACGGAAAGGGGAAGGGATCGGGACGCTCGATCCGGTCATTTCATCTTTTTAACGCGCTTGAAGCCGCCCGGGGGTCTCTGGTGGAATTCGGCGGGCATGAGCAGGCGGCAGGTTTCGTTGCAGAAAGGGAACAGATTGGAGAGCTTCGCCGGAAACTTAACGAATACGCGCACGCGACTTATCCGGCCGAGACTTTTCTCAAATCGATCAATATCGATCTCGAAATCTCCCTGGAGGATCTCGCGCCCCGTTTTCTGAGAGAACTTCAACTCCTCGAACCGTACGGAATGGGAAATCCGAAGCCCCTTTTCCTCACGCGCAAACTCTTCGTGAAAAAAGTCCTCCCCGGAGTGAAGGGGGGGAGGTCGCGGCCGCGGATTTGGGTGACAGACGGGACTCTCACCTATGAAGCGGCTGCCTCAGAGCGGAATCCGATTGCGTTTGATTGGCGTGAAAATGCTCCCCTGGATCTTGTTTATAGCGTGGATCTAAGACGGTGGGGAGGAGAAGAAATGCTTGTTCTGGAAGTGAAGGACGCTAAGCCGTCGTCTTGAACGTGACCGCTTTGGTGACTTTTCCCGCCTGAATACAGCTCGCACAAACCCGGATTCTTCGGACCGTGCCGTTCTGAAAGCGGGCCTTGACCGGCTGGAGATTCGGGAAAAAACGACGTCTCGTGATCCCCGTAATCTTCTTTCCGACCCCCCCCTTTTTCTTGGCCATACCCCGGCGGGCGATGGTATTTCCGGTGAGGGCACCTTTTCCGCAAATCGCGCAGCGTCGCATAAGGCGCGAATTATACCGTAAGGGCCTTATCCTTGCAATTTAATAAACGCTATTATATACTCACGCTTTACAGTGCAACTTCCAGCCTTTTCAGCACGTTCCCAAGGAGAAAAAAATGCCAAACGGTGCTCTTAAAATGAAATCAGCAAATAAGTTACCTCGTAAGGAAAAGAAGGTCGAATTCGAATACTTCGCTCCCCAGGCGAAACAAGCTTTTCTCGCAGGGACTTTCAACCACTGGGACACGGAAGCCTTCCCTCTGAAACGGGATCGGGACGGGAAGTGGAGAGTCGCGCTTTCCCTTTCTCCCGGGCGCTACGAATACCGCTACTTTGTGGACGGGGTTTGGGAAAATGACCAGCGGACCGTCGAATGCATCCCGAACGCCTTCGGTTCCTGGAACTCGGTCATCACCGTCCAATAATTCAGGAGAAGACTTCGGATGAATCGCCGGAAGATGCGCGTCGTATTTGTGGCGCCAGAAATGGTTCCCTTCGCCAAGACCGGAGGGCTTGCGGACATTGCGGGAACCCTCCCTAAGGAAATTCAGGCGCTCGGCCAGGAAGTGATCTGTTTCCTTCCGAAGTACAAGAAGGTTGACTCCAACCGCTGGCCGATGAAGAAGGTGATCGACCGCATTCAGGTCCCGGTCGGGACGGAGATGGAGGCGGGCCATGTGTTTTGCTTCGACGACCCGAGCGGAGTCAAAGTGTTCTTCGTCGATCACCCGGAATATTTCGGCCGCGACGAGCTTTACGGAACGCCTCTCGGCGATTACCCCGACAACGACCGGCGATTTGTCTTTTTCCAAAGAGCAGCCTTGGAATCGCTGAAGAAGCTCGGGATCCAGCCCGATGTCATCCACTGCCACGATTGGCAGACGGGTCTCATCCCGCTTTATCTCAAGAAACTTTACTCAGGCGACTCCGTCTTTGCCAAGACAAAAACGGTTTTTACGATCCATAACCTCTCCTATCAGGGGAATTTTCCTCCGGACAGTCTGCCGGTGACGGGCCTCACCTGGGAAGAATTCCGGCTGGAAAGGCTCGAGTTTTACGGCAAAGTCAGCTTCCTCAAAGCGGCTTTGGTCTACTCGGATGAGCTCACGACCGTGAGCCCCCGTTACGCGGAAGAAATTCAGACGAAAGAATTCGGTTGCGGGATGGAGGGGGTGCTTCGGGCGCGGCGCGACGATTTGGCTGGCATCGTGAACGGGATTGACCCCGAAGAATGGAACCCGGAGAGCGATCGCGATCTGGCGGCTCATTTTAGCGCAAAGAAAACGGAGGGGAAGGAGGCGTGTAAGGCTGCGCTTCAAAAGGAGAATCAGCTCAAAGTCGATCCAAAAATTCCGCTTCTCGGAATGATCACCCGTCTTGCCGACCAAAAGGGGCTCGATATTTTAGCTCCGGCCGTGGAGACGATCATGAAAAAGGGGCTGCAATTTGTGCTCCTCGGCACCGGAGAAGAGCGCTACCACCAGATGTTTCGGGAACTCGGAAAGAAATATTCGAGCCAGCTGGGGGTCCACATCCTCTTCGACGCAAAATTGGCGAAGCGGATTTATGCCGGTTCAGACATTTTCCTCATGCCGTCGCAGTTCGAGCCGTGCGGTCTCGGGCAGATGATTTCACTCCGCTTCGGGACGATTCCGCTCGTCCGCGAGACAGGCGGCCTTGCCGATACCATTCAGGATTTTAATCCCAAGACGGGGGAGGGAAACGGCTTTGTGTTCAAAGAGTACAAGACCCAGGCATTTCTTGAAGCGCTTGACCGGGCGGTCAAGGTTTATGGAGATCCGAAACTCTGGTCGAAGCTCGTGAAAAACGGAATGAAATGCGACTTCTCCTGGCGCTCTTCCGCAAAGCATTATCTGGAGCTTTACGAACGGGTGAAGCGAAAGCCCGTCGCGGTCTGACGTATGTTTGACAGGAAGTTAAAGATCGGTCCTCACGAATTCGATTCCCGCCTCGTTGTGGGGACGGGAAAATATCCCTCTCCGGAAATCATGGTGAAGGCTCACGAAGCCTCCGGTGCTGACATGATCACGGTGGCGGTGGCGCGTGTGAATCTCGACCCGGCGCGGCGCGAGAAAACCCTTCTCGACTTCATTGACCGGGAGAAGTTCACCCTTCTTCCGAACACCGCCGGCGCCTACACGGCGGAGGAAGCGATTCGGATCTCCCGGCTCGCGCGCGCCGCAGGACTCGGGAATCTCGTGAAACTCGAAGTCTTGGGGGACCCCAAAACTCTTCTTCCCGACGTGGTGGCGCTTCTTGAGGCGACACAGGTCTTGGTTAAGGAGGGATTCATTGTGCTTCCCTACACCAATGACGATCCGATTGTGGCGAAGAGGCTCGAGGATTTGGGAGCCGCGGCCGTGATGCCGCTGGCAGCCCCCATCGGTTCGGGCCGGGGAATCCAAAACCGGCTCAACCTCAAATTTATCCGCGAAGCCGTTTCCTGCCCGGTGATTGTCGACGCCGGGGTCGGAACGGCGTCGGACGCCGCCATCTGTATGGAGCTCGGGGCGGACGGCGTTTTGATGAACACCGCCATTGCCTGTGCGGACGATCCGATCTTGATGGCTGAGGCGATGCGCGAAGCGGTGCTTGCGGGAAGAAAGGCCTTTCTCGCCGGAAGAATTCCGATGAAGGAATACGGCTCCGCCTCGAGCCCCCAGGAACGATTTGAGAAAAAGGAACTGAGTCCAAGCACTTAAATTATGGGAATGACCCTTACCGAGAAAATTCTTGCGCGGCACGCCGGCCGAAGCGAAGCCAAGCCGGGGGAGAACATCTGGATCAACGTCGATGTCCTGATGACGCACGACGTCTGCGGTCCCGGGACGATCGGAGTTTTTAAAGAGCATTTTGGAGCGAAGGCGCGCGTTTGGGACCGCCAGAAGGTCGTGATCATTCCCGACCACTACATCTTCACGGCGGACGAGAAAGCGCACCGCAATGTCGATATCCTGCGCGAATTCGCCAAGGATCAGGATCTCCCTTATTACTACGATGTGGGGGGCGAGAAATACAAAGGGGTCTGTCACATTGCGCTTCCGGAGGAGGGGCACACTCGACCGGGTGAGGTTTTGTTCGGGACCGATTCTCACACCTGTACGGCCGGCGCCTTTGGGGAGTTTGCCACCGGGATCGGCAATACCGACGCAGGCTTCATCCTCGGCACGGGAAAGCTTTGGGTCAAAGTTCCGCCGACAATGCGTTTTGTCTTTGAAGGAAAACTTCCTCCTTATTTAATGGCCAAAGATTTGATCCTTTGGGTCATCGGCGATATTGGGGTCGACGGGGCCGTCTATCGGGCCATGGAATTTGCCGGCGAAGGGGTCCAGTCGCTCAATATTGAGGAGCGGATGACGCTCTGTAATATGGTGATCGAAGCGGGAGGGAAAAACGGAGTGATTGAGCCAGACGAGGTCACGATCCGCTTTGTGAAAAGCCGCACGTCGAAACCTTTTGATGTGGTGAAAAACGATCCGGACGCTCGCTATTATTCGGAGCGAGTCTATCGCTGTGAGGAACTCGAGCCGGTCGTGGCGAAGCCTCATTCCCCGGACAACCGGGCGCTGGTGAGCGAAGTGGAAGGAACGCGCCTTGACCGCGCTTACATCGGCTCCTGCACCGGAGGAAAGATCACCGATTTTATCGCGGCGGGGAAGATCCTCAAAGGCCGCCAAGTCAAAGTCGACACCTTTATTGTGCCGGCGACCGTGGAAGTCGCCCGCCGCCTGGATGAGGAGAAAATCGGAGGGGAGACCCTCCGCCAGATTTTCATCAAAGCCGGCGCCAACCTGGGGGACGCTTCCTGCGCCGCTTGTCTCGGAGGCCCGAAAGACACGTTTGGCCGTCTCAATGAAGCGATGGTCTGCATTTCGAGCACGAGCCGGAACTTTCCCGGACGAATGGGTTCCCGGGAGGCCCAGGTCTACCTGGCGAGCCCCCTCACGGTGGCTGCCTCGGCGGTCGAGGGAAAAATTACCGACCCTCGAAAGTTCCTGTAATCCACGTTTTCGTACCTAATCGATCTCATGAAAAAAATCATTCGCGGTAAATGCTACGTGGTCGGCGACGACATCGATACAGACCAAATCATTCCGGCCCAGTACCTCACGTACAATCCGGCGATTCCGGAGGAGCGAAAAATGTTCGGCCGCTTCGCGATGATCGGTCTTCCGGAGAAGTCGCAGGGCCTCCCTTTGGGCGGGACTCCGTTCGTGAAAGAAGGCGCCCTTCAGTCGGAATACAAAATCATCGTCGCCGGGAAAAACTTTGGCTGCGGCTCGAGCCGCGAGCACGCTTCGATCTGCCTTCAGGAAGCCGGAATTGAGGCCTGCATTGCCGAATTCTACTCGCGGATCTTTTTTAGGAATTCTGTGAACGGCGGCTACCTGATTCCCTTTGAAACGGAAGAGCGCCTCGTCGACCGGGTGAAGACCGGAGACGAGCTTGAGATCGATGTGGCGATTCACACGGTGAGACACCTCGCCGCGGGAAAGAGCTTTCTCCTGAAACCGATCGGAGAGGTCCTTCCGATTATTGAGGCCGGCGACATTTTCAAGTACGCAAAGCAGAAAGGAATGGCCTGACCTTTTATGATGTACAAAATCGCCTCATTTCCCGGAGACGGGGTCGGTCCGGAGGTGACTGCCCAGGCGGTCCGCGTGGTGAGGCGCGTGGCGGAGGCCTTTCACCTCGGCTTTGAGATTACAGAGGCGCCCGTCGGGGGTGTCTCGATCGACCGATTCGGAAAACCGCTGACCGAGGAAGCGTTGAAACTTGCGAAGGATTCAGACTGTGTGCTCTTGGGGGCGGTCGGAGGACCGAAATGGGATTCGGTCGCGTATGAAAAGCGGCCCGAGCAAGCGCTCCTGGCACTCCGGCGGGAACTCGGAGCTTATGCGAATATCAGACCCGCCCGTGTTTTTCCGGGCCTTGCGGGAATTTCCCCTTTAAAAAAAGAGGTCGTTGAGGGAACGGATCTCGTCGTGGTTCGGGAACTCATCGGAGGGATTTACTTTGGGGAGCCGAAGGGAATCGAAAAACTTCCGACCGGCGAGGAGCGGGGAGTGAATACCGAGGTTTACACCACGTCTGAGGTGAAACGGATTGCGGAAAAGGCGTTTCAGCTCGCCCGAAGGCGACGGAGGAAGGTGACCTCCGTCGACAAGGCAAATATCCTCGAGTCGAGCATTCTTTGGCGCAAAGTGGTGAGCGAAGTGGGAAAGAACTATCCGGACGTGATGCTCGAACACCTTTACATCGATAACTGCGCGATGCAGCTGGTGAAAAATCCGCGCCAATTCGACGTGATTCTTGCGGCGAACCTTTTCGGCGACATTTTAAGCGACGAGGCGGCGATCGTCTCAGGTTCGATCGGAATGCTCCCCTCCGCGTCTCTGGGGAATCACCACGCGATTTATGAGCCGGTCCACGGCTCGGCGCCTGACATTGCGGGACAAAATAAGGCGAACCCGCTCGCCGCGATTCTTTCGGTGGCGATGATGCTGGAATCGACCTTTCAACTTTATGACGTCGCGCGGATCGTGGAGCGGGCGGTCGAAAAAGTACTTCTCGAAGGCTACCGGACCGCGGATATTCATCAGGAGGGGGCAGCCTTGGTCAGCTGTTCAGAGATGGGGGACCGAGTGGTCCGGGAGATTAAATCTTAAATGGCCAGGAAACTGAACGTTGCTATTCTGGGAGCGACCGGCGCGGTCGGTCAGGAATTCCTCTCGATTTTGGAGGAGCGGAAATTCCCGATCGAGAAACTTAAACTCCTTGCTTCTGGAAAATCTGCGGGAAAGAAAATCAAATTTCGAGGAGAGGAGATTACGATTGAAGAGGCAACCCCTGAATCGTTTAAAGGGGTGGATCTCGTTCTCTCAAGCGCGGGAGCCAATGTCAGCCGCAAGCTCGCTCCGGAGGCGGTCAAGGCCGGGGCCGTGGTGGTGGATAACACGAGCGCTTTCCGAATGGACCCCGAAGTTCCTCTCGTGATTCCCGAGATCAATCGGTCCGAAATCTTCAAGCACAAAGGAATCATCGCCAACCCGAACTGCTCCACGATCATTATGGCCGTCCCGCTCTACCCCCTGCACCAAGCCGCCCGGGCGAAGCGGGTGATCGTTTCCACCTACCAAGCGGCCAGCGGCGCCGGCATGAGGGCGATGACGGAGCTTGAACAGCAGACGAAAGAGGTTCTGGAGGGAAAAACGCCCACCAAGAAAGTGTTTCGCCACCAGATCGCGTTTAATCTCTTTTCGCACGACAGCGGAATCCGCCCCGACGGCTTCACGGAAGAAGAGTACAAGATGATTCAGGAGACCCGGAAGATTTTCGCTCTTCCGGAGCTCCGGATGGTGACGACCACCATTCGAGTGCCGGTGCTCCGCGCTCATTCGGAGTCGCTCGTGGTCGATTTCGAAAAGCCGCTTTCTGAAGAGGACGCCAGGCGGATCTTGGAGAAAGCCCCCGGGGTGGAGGTGGTCGACCGCCGCCAGGAAAATTACTTTCCGATGCCGATTGACGCGACAGGAAAGGACAACATCCTTGTCGGAAGGATTCGCAAAGACCCTTCGTCAGAGAATGGCCTCGCCTTTTTCGTGAGCGGGGACCAGCTTCGGAAGGGAGCGGCTTTGAATGCAGTCCAAATCGCAGAGATCCTCTTCGAGAAACATTAAGCTCACGCTCGAGTACGACGGCTCCCCGTTCTTCGGTTTCCAGCGCCAAAAGAACCAACCAACGGTCCAAGGAGCCTTGGAAAAGGCGCTCACTCAGCTTCTCAATCGCCGCACGAAGATTGCCTCAGCCGCCGGCCGCACCGATTCCGGAGTCCACGCCCAGGCCCAAGTCGTTAATTTCCGGACCGACTCGTCTCTCCCCTTGGAAAGAATTCAGAAGGGCCTGAATGCCCTTCTTCCGAAAGAAATTGCGGTGAAACGGGCGGAGGAGATGCCGGCCGATTTCCACGCCCGTTACAGCGCCCGAGGGAAGACTTATGAATACCGGGTGCTGAATTCTGAAATCCGTTCCCCCCTTCTCAACGGGCAGGTTTACCCATTTCGTTACCCCCTCGATCTGAAACGGATGAAGGCCGCAGCCCGCCGGCTTGTGGGCCGCCGCGACTTCAAGGCCTTCCAGGCGGCTGGCTCGAGCGCCAGGCATTCCATCCGTTGCGTGCGGCGGCTTGAAATCGAGCGGAAAGGGGGCCTCGTCCGGTTTGTCATCGAGGCAGACGGTTTTCTTTACCGGATGGTTCGAAATATCGTCGGAGCGCTTCTCGAGGTGGGGCGGGGGAAGCTCACCCCGCAAGATTTCTCAAAGAGAGTCCGGAGCCGAAAGCGTTTCCTCGGGGGAGCGACCGTGCCCCCCCAAGGGCTTTGTTTGGTGGCCGTGGAGTACCCGCTCCAGCCTTCCTAAACCCTGTCGGGTTTGGTATAATTCGCGTAAATTCGGGTTGCGGACGATTTCATCGTCCCACCTGAGCGCAAAGGACTACCTTAGTCCTTGCGCGATGGTACTTGACGCAACCGGCGTCAAGTGCGGAAAAGTCGGTCACCCCGCCTCTCCCTCCTAAAACCAAAAAGGAGGGTTTTTTATGTCAAAGAAAGCTTCCCAACTTGCTGTTTCAAAACAAGCCGTTGAAAGCCGCATTCTCATCATCCGAGGTCAAAGTGTCATCTTGGACCGGGATTTGGCCCAGCTTTACGGTGTCACCACCAAAGCTTTCAATCAGGCCGTAAGGCGCAATAAGGACCGCTTTCCGAAGGATTTCATGTTTCAGCTGACGTCCGCCGAAAAAGAAGAGGTGGTCACAAATTGTGACCACCTTAAAAGCCTGAGGTTTTCCCCGAATCTTCCCCTTGCTTTTACCGAACACGGGGCGCTAATGGCGGCCAACGTCTTGAATAGTGAGCGGGCCGTTAAGATGAGCGTATACGTAATTCGCGCCTTTATCAGGTTGCGGGACGTTTTCAACCTGAATCAAATTCTTCAAGGGCGTCTTGCCGAGATAGAAAGGATCCTTTTGGATCACGATGTGGCCTTGCGCGACCTTTATGAGAAGATTAGGCCCTTGCTCGTTCCGCCCAAGAAAGTTGACGCCATTGGCTTTGAGGTCGCCTCACCCCGTCCCGGAAAGATCGGGTAAATCTTGGGTGCTCGCCGACTTCCTCCTCCCCGCTTCCTAAAGCGGCGGGGGTTTGATATCTAAGACCGCAGGACTAGCGTTTCTTGAGGAATTCTTCTGGGGTTAGATTGAGATCGCGCAAGATTCCCCGGAGAAGGCCGCGTTTAAGGTCCTTTCCCGGGTGAATTGGGACCGTGACTCTTGTTTGAGTAACGGGGTGCTTATAGGTGGCGTGACTTCCTTTTTGGTGGGCTAAGACGAAACCTTCTCGCTCAAGAAATCGAATGAGGTCCTTTGCTTTAAGGGCGGGAAGGCGTTCGGACACAGTCAGGCAGTAACAGCAACTTCAACCGAGCCGATGAACTCTTCAGGTTCCTGAGGAGGGCGGATCCCTTCTTTGGCCAAGCTCTCCAAGTGACACTGAATGGCTTCGACGATACTCTTCTTAGCTTCTTCGAGCGTTTCCCCCTGGGAGTGACAGCCTGCAAGAGAAGGGCACCAGGCGTGGTAACCCCCTTCTTCAGAGGCTTCGATGACAACAGTAAACCTTTGTCTAATCGTCATTTGTGTTTATCTCCTCGACTCGCAAAAGTATAGCATACGTTTATTCGTGAGGAGCTGTCAACTTAGACGTGGCCCGCACGATGCACACCGGTACCGGGACTACGTGCCGTCCAACCGCGCCTCGTCGCCGAGCTTCCTAAGACGCACCGCGTTTGATATCATTTCTTTAGGCTAAAACAAACACCGGGTTGTGGCAGACACGTAAAGGTCCCGTCCTTACCCTCCCAACCAAAGGAGGGTAGGCCGTGGAAAAGAAATCAGGCATTAAATCGTGGCCCGAGGCGGAAAGGCCCCGGGAAAGGTTGCTTCAATCGGGCGTGAGCTCCTTAACCGACGCCGAACTCCTCGCCGTCCTTCTAAGAAGCGGCACCCGAGGAAAGGACGCCATCGAACTCGCACGCGAGCTTCTCACCAGGTTTGGCGGTTTACGCGGCCTTCTTACCCAAGAGCCGCGCGAACTTCGCCGCCTGAAAGGCTTGGGCCAGGCCAAAATCGCCTCCCTCCTCGCCGCCACCGAAATCGCTCGCCGCAAACTCCGCGAAGAAATCATCGGCAAAAACTTCATCCGCGACCCCCAATCCGTCCTCGCAAAGTTTCCTCTACCGAGACTTTGGAGTACAGGGTGGACAAGGCTTTAATTTCTGATATCATAACTATAAATTGATGTTTCACCAAAGGGTTGCTGCGGAAGCGTAAAGGGCCCGTCCGTACCCTCCAACGAAAGGAGGGCATTTTTATGGCAGAACCACGTAAGAGTGACATTAAAATTTTTAGGCGATTATTCAAATATTACAAGTGTCTAAAATGCGGTTACTTAGGAGAGGATTTTCTTTTTCGAGGAAAAATCCGCACACACGCAATAGCAAAAGGCACCTTAGCTTATGGAAAAATCAACTTCTCACACCAATGGATTCAATATAAACACGAAAAAGAAGCCAAACTTACAGATCCGATCCTTTGCATAAGATGCAGAGCGTGGGGCGTGCGCCACTTCATTGCAGTGAAAAGACTTCCTGAACGATGGACGCACTCCAACAGAAAACAGCCCCGCCGTTCGAAAAACCGAAGCCGGTCTTCTGAGGACTCGTTTACCCGACGCTGATTTTTGTCTATAATGCCGTCTATTAACGCACTCCATCCCGGATGGTTTATGTTTTCGAGAATGTTTGTATTGTGGAGGAGAACGATTGGATACGGTTTCAAAGAAAATCAGAAGCCGAAATATGGCTGCCATCAAAGGAAGAAATACCAGTCCTGAAATTGCAGTTCGAAGATTTTTTAGCTCTCTTGGATACAAGTTCAAACTTCATGAAAAAAAACTTCCCGGAAGACCGGACATTTTTCTCAAAAAGTTACATACAGTTATTTTTATTCACGGATGTTTTTGGCATCGACACAAGAACTGCAAATACTCAACCATGCCTAAAAGCAACCGAAGCTTCTGGCATGCAAAACTGGTCGGAAATGCTAAACGAGACGAGATTCATAAAAGGAAGTTAAAGAAGCAGGGGTTACGGGTATTTACAATTTGGGAATGTCAGATAAGAGATAAAAATACAGGCGCAATCAAAACAAACTTTGTGTCGAAAATAGTACAAAGACTGGAAAAATGAATAAAAAAGATTGTAGACAAAAACCTTCAGCGGTGGATTTATTCTGCGGCTGCGGGGGCCTTTCGTTTGGTTTTATTGTGGCAGGTTTTAGGGTTGTTTTAGGCGTCGACAACGATGAAGCAGCGTTAAAGACGTTTTCCCACAATCACTCCTTAAGCAAGGCGTTAAGCGCCGACCTTTCTTGTCCGGCAGCTATAAGAGAAATCAGGGAAATAATTGGTGACCATCAAACCGACGTTATTATCGCAGGACCCCCATGTCAGGGTTTTTCATTAACGGGCCCTCGAAACTTTGATGACGAACGCAACAAGCTCTATCTCGCAGTTTTTAAAGCTGTGGATGTACTCAAGCCGAAGGCTTTTCTAATAGAAAACGTTCCAGGTCTGGCGAGACTTTATGGGGGAGAAATAAAAGAAGAAATCATCAGGCGTTTTGAAAGAAGAGAATATCATGTCTCATCGCAGATTTTGTGTGCCGCGGATTATGGCGTTCCGCAGATGCGGAAAAGAGTTTTTTTTGTTGGTCTTCAGAGAAGGTTCGGCAGATTCGTTTTTCCATCCCCTACACATATTGAAATGTCCTATGTAACATGCAAAGAAGCAATAAGCGACCTTCCCAGTCGCAAAAGTGAACTTGGTCAGGAAGAAGATGAATATGAAGGGCAGCCGCAGTCTCTTTATCAGGAAAGAATGCGGACAGGAAGCAGAAAATTATACAATCATGTTGCAACAAAGCATACAGATCTTGTGAAAAGCGTAATTTCGCAGGTGCCCGAGGGCGGTGATTATCGCGATCTTCCCCGTGGCGTTGGTGAAAGCAGACGTTTTAATGAAGCGTGGACAAGATATCATAGTAAAAAACCCTCATACACGATTGATACAGGGCATAGGAATCATTTTCACTATAAATATAACCGTGTGCCGACGATCAGAGAAAATGCCCGACTCCAGTCGTTTCCGGATACTTTTATTTTTTACGGGAATCGAACACAGCAAAACAAGCAGGTGGGCAATGCCGTACCTCCGCTTCTGGGTGAACATTTAGGAAGACAGCTTTTGAAATACATTAGGCCCTAGAATGAATAAATTTACATACATTGATTTGTTTGCCGGCTGCGGCGGCCTATCTGAGGGCTTTGAAAAGACTGGAACTTTCAAGCTTTTAGGAGCTGTGGAATGGGAGAAATATCCGCGTTCCGCATTTGTGGAAAGACTGAAAAATCGTTGGGGTTATAACGATGCGCATGAGAGAGTTATTCATTTTGATGCCCAGAAAATAAATGAGCTTCTTAATGGTTTCAGAGATAATCCTGTTTATGGAACACATACTGGCCTTCGATCGCTTACCGAAGGAAATTGCCGCGTTGATTTGATCATAGGCGGTCCACCTTGTCAGGCATACTCAATAGCGGGAAGAATCAGAGATGAGCACGGTATGCATTATGATTACCGCAATTATTTGTTCGAGTCGTATCTCAAGATCGTAGCTGCACTCAGGCCCTCCGTAGTTATTTTCGAAAATGTGGAGGGCTTACTTAGCGCAAAACCGGGTGGAGTGTCCATTGCCGATAGGATAGTGAGAGATTTTAGCTCGATCGGCTATGAAATTGTTACAGATATTAAGAAATTTGCAGTAATCGATTGTTCAGATTATGGTGTACCCCAACGAAGGAAAAGAATAATTCTCGTCGGTATTCGACGTTCGGAGTTCAAAAAAAACCATCAAAATATAGTACGTGAATTTTATCTAAATATTCTGCCGAAATTCAGGGTTGGAAAAAAGCTAACGGTCAGACAGGCCATTGGCCGTTTACCGGCCTTCACACCACTGAAACGGGAAGTCCATGAAAACGGCAGAAAATTCTCACATTACCCTTTTACCACTTCCATTCCAAATCATATTCCGAGATATCATAATAAGCGGGACATGAAGATTTTTAGGGAGTTGGCAATGGATGTAGCAACGGGAAAGAACAAGTATATTTCCGCAGAAGTTTTGAAGAAAATTTATACAAGGCGCACGGGTAAAGTGTCAAGCGTTCATAAATACTTTGTGCTGCGTTGGGATGAACAGAGTAACGTCATCGTTGCCCATCTTTATAAAGACGGACTGCGCCATATTCATCCTGACTACCATCAGATGCGCTCAATTTCAGTGAGAGAGGCGGCCAGACTTCAAACGTTTGATGATGATTTTGTATTTCCGGGCGGCATGGGCGATCAGTATAAAATGATCGGCAATGCAGTTCCTCCCATTTTTGCAGAGGCGCTTGCCAGGTCAGTGCTCATACTTTTAAAAGAAGGGAAAATAGCACCAAAAGGCGGCCATGATCGACTCTCATGCATATCTGCGTAAATTAAACGATCAGGAACTTGGTTTTAGACGTGGTGAGTCGCGAAAAGCGGGCCGATATGTCTACATCTCAAAAAAAAGTCTCTCTTATTTTCCACCGCTAAGCTCGTCCATTCTCAACGATCATGTTTATCTCAATCTTATCGCTCCGAATTCAGGTAAGGCTGTACTGTCGAAATATGTCTATCACAACGATAAAATAGTTCAGAACAAAACGAGGGATGAATTCAGAATTTATCTAAATACAGAAATTGATCCAAGAGGTAATTTCTTTAGGTCTGACGACATCCTGGTTTTTCACAGAATAGGAACCGAAGACGACATTTACTATAAGCTGTACCATTTTCCCGCCGAGCGCAAAGACAGTAACTACAGGATTCTTGAGGGTCTGCTTCTCAGATTTAAAATAGAACGAAATGGCGCTCACGCAATCGCTCCGATTTCTAAAATGCCTTTTATTAACCTTGTTGGTATGGTCGGTGCAGAGAAAAAAGTAGTTCCCCCGGAGATTATAAAAGACGCTTTCGAGTCGCCAATCCAGGCTCCTGCCGAGGAAGAAAGAGAACCGGTAACTCGACTGATCCGGGATACCTCATTCCGCAGTTTAGTGCTGTTTTTTTATGACTACAAATGTGCAATTACGGGTACAGTTATCAGACACAATGATCTAATTAACCTTCAGGCAGCGCATATAATTCCAAGGCATATGGGCGGTGGTTATAATCCATCGAACGGGTTAGCTTTAAGCCAGGATCTTCACTGGGCATTCGACAAGGGCTTCTTTACTGTAGATGCAGGCTATCGTGTTCAAGTACACGATGTCGTGATCAAAATACCTGCATTACGAGCCATACATGATAAACAAGTCCGACTACCGCAGGATTCCCGCGCAAGGCCCAATGTGCAGTCACTAAAATGGCACCAGGAGAATGTCTTCGGCATTTTTCTGAAATCAACCAGATAGCCAAAGTATTAGAGAAAAGGGAGACTAAGAGGCGTTACTGTGGGTGCCGGGCTCGACAGCGTGGCGTTGGCAGTAACGCCTCCTAAACGTAACCTCCTAATTAGGATAAATGAAATCTAGATTGGAGGGTGCATCATGAAGGAAGAATCGCAACCAACCGAAACGAATACACCAGAAAGAACTCCATCTGGCAATACATTTGATTCTGCTGACATTGAATACAGGTATTATCGACAATCGGGCACAGCTCTCTCGGCAACTATAATTACATTCTCCACTGTAATGATAGGGTGGTCTTTACAGGCTGCGAAAAATTATGAGACGATCAAGGGGTATTATTATCCTCAAATCCTGTTCTACCTTTTGGCTGTCATATCAGCCTTTTTAATTCAGCTGTTTAATTATTTCGGATATCAGCATCAAGCCAGAAGAAATTATGAAAAACCCAATACCGCTCGTAACGTAATGCAAAAAGCAAATCGTTGGTTTACCAAGATGGATCGATCCGTAATAATCAGCTGTATATTTCTAGCCATCGGATTTATGGCGACAGTTGTGACTTGGTTTGTTCCCATAGCTGAATAGGTGCCAGGTGCTCCACGAGCCTAAGGGCTCGAGGGAGCCGGAGGTCGCGGAAGGGGACAGAGTGCAAAACGGGGACGGTTCCGGCGGGGACACTTTCAGCGGCGGGATTCTAAAAAGATGAGTGACCGGCGCCGCAGATAGGTGTCAGACACTGCGACGGTGCCTGTCACCTTAGGTTTATCCCCCCAATCTCTTATGCTGCAATTTATGTAGAAGACGACATGGTATTCAGGTTTTCAATCTAAAGTCGAAAAATAATAGTTGCTATATCGCAACCAACCATATATCATCCCTCACATGATTAGAATTACAAACGTGCAAATTAGTGGAAGAAATCTGAATGGTGATGCCTTTCGTTTCTCAGTTTGCCAAGACGAACTTCAACTTCTATCAAAAACTCCGTCGCGCATTGAGCACGGAGCCAATGAGAGTTGGTTATCTGTCACTATGTTTGCAAAGGAGGCTGGTGTTACACCGCAAGCTGTAAGGAAGATGATTTCTGAAGGACGATTGACCTCACGAAAAGTGGGTGAGCAACACGTTATCCTCATAGAAGAACTTAACCGGTACTTAGCCGAAAGGTAATTTTTTTTACTTTCCGAGTTGCTAAGTCGCAACCTAAGGAGAAAGCAATGGAAGTAATGTCACTTATCCCCGCTGATTACGCCGCGGCAAACCAAGATGGGAAATTTACATTAGTTGGGGCAGGCTTTACTGAAATCAAAGCAGCAAAATTTCCATGTGTACATCCACTTATGTTTTTGCTGGTACGTTTAAAAGTCACTAAGAAGGATACGGGAAAAAATCGAATTGTAATTAGGTTGATGGGCGAGACAGGTGCTTTGTTTAAAGCCCAATTTGATGTTGATGTTCAGCCTCAAGGGGAAAATTTGAAGGAGCATTTTATTAATATACCGTGTCAGCTGGTAAATCTGAAATTTGAAAAGGCCGGCGATTACAGCTTTGAAGTTGAGATTAACGGAAATACCCTAAGTCAAGAGTTAAAGCTGAAACCCATCAACGAGGTTCCTCAATAAAACATGCAATTTAGAAAAAAACGGGGTCGGTTCTGGCGGGGACGGTTTCAGACGGGGAAACGGATGAAACGGAGGCGTTACTGTGGGTGCCGGGCTGGACAGCGTGGCACTGGCAGTAGCGCCTCCTAAGTCGACCAAACCGATAAGTCATTCAGCAGACCAAAGATGGAAGAGAAGTTGAAGAACATTTTTGTCTTTGTTGGAAGCGCAGCCGGCGTCTATTCGTTTATTCGACTTTTATTTCGGGATTGTTTTTCGTTTTTTCACAGACCGCGATTAACCGTAGAATTTAATAGCGTAGAAGAATGGCGCGTCGGCCCACCATATATTGAAAGTAATGAAACGCGTCGAGTTGCTACGGTAAATGTTTGCAACAAAGGAAGCAAGTCAGCTATCGCTTGTGAAGCTCACGTCGAAATTTGTAGGGAGCATGGAAAAATGCCTTCAATTCTTCCTCTGCACTGGGCAGACACTCCATATGGTACGCGATCCACAAGCATTGAAAGGGTAGATATTGGTCGATTGCCAAGAAGGTTAGACATTGTTTTTACACAAGAGAGACAGACTATAGACGGCTGTAGTATAGCTTCTGCGCAAGCATTAGCAACAGGGGTTCAAAGAGATCAATTCTATTTAGCCCCTGGCGAATATTATATTGTTATTCTTGTAAATTATGATTCCGGAAAGAGTGCAAAGAAGAAATTTACCGTGAAATCACCCGCTCATTGGCAAGATCTTCAGATGACGAAATGAAAATAATGAAGCTTAGGGGGCCTTACTTTGCGTGCTGGACTCGACAGCGTGGCACTGGCAGTAGCGCCTCCTAAACTACTCCTAAACCTCTAAACACTAAACAAGTAAAACTAAAGATATGACAAGTGCCAAATGAAAGAAAATAACATTCTCAATGCCGTAGAATTAACGAATGCCCGCCTCTTAGCCAATTTAAGCGAGTTAGCCTACCGATCTCAGCCCGAAATACAAACAAAGCTTATTGCCGACGGGCTTTCTTGCGAACAATTTTTCAATGAGCCGTTGCCCGGGACACAGGGTTTTTGCGCCAAAGGAAAGAATTTCTCGTGTTTTGTGTTTCGCGGTACGTCACTCGATAAATCCGAAGATATCATTAAATTCGAAGATGTCATTATCGACTTGATGGCGTGGCCGGTGCCAGCAGCTTTTGGGAAAGTCCATTTTGGATTCCGTTCAGCTTTTGATTCTATCAAAGGTGCCGTCAGCAAGCCTGTCCAGGAGTTTCTTGGACTCGGACTTCCGATTTACTTTGCGGGGCATAGTTTAGGAGGAGCATTGGCGGTTCTGGCTGCCGCGTCTGCAATAGATCAAAATATTTCGGTTGCCGGGCTTTATACGTTCGGCCAACCACGAGTGGGCAATGCCCAATTTGAAGAGCATTATTTCCCTCAGCTTGAGAACCGTTATTACCGGTTTACGAATGGGCAGGATATCGTTCCTCTTCTTCCTCTCTATTTCATGGGTTACCGCCACTGGGGGACAATGAGCTATCATTTTTCAGCGGAGGGGAAGTTGAAGAAGGTTTCTTCGTGGTGGAAGTGGTATTTGATTGAGACAGCGGCTACCCTAGTCTGGGGTTGTGTCCGCTCGACGAAAATCCGGCGGTTCTTAAAAGAGCTTTTTCAGCGAAAACCCCAAGAGTCTAAAACCCTGAAGCCTCTAGCGAAGGAAGCTTTCGGGGATTTTATCAAGATCTTTAAATGCAACATTCTTGACGACCACAACATGAAGGTCTACATCAAAAATTTGGAGCAGAATCAGTAAAAAAGTAGAAAAACAGGGGACAGATTTAGCGAATGACGCGAAGAGAAATAGCGACTACGCCTAGTGAAGAGATGGGGACCAGTAGGAAAAGTAGGCGTCCTACCGGCGGACAGCCTGCGCGAAGTCTGAAGCGTTACCTCTGTGCCGGCCGCTCGGCGTTCTCTTCTATTCGTAGACAAGAATCTATTCTAAGTAGGTAACCCGCCGCTTTTCTTGCAGTTTTCCTTGCCGAACGTTCTTTCGGCGAATAACCTGAGATCTACTGATGAATCAGGATTCCAATCGCGTCCTAACGTGTTCCGAATAAACAGGTTAGAAATGGACAGAGATAGAATACTCAAAAAGTGTTGCTTTTTTGTATTAAAAAGGTACATTTTATATGGAATTTGAGTACGACTCT
>Ga0247727_10000942_pt1 | contig 70759 bp, 68 predicted proteins | sample WisWelCaveWW1625_FD_202498 | JGI IMG/M metagenome (GOLD analysis project Ga0247727, IMG submission 202498) | Biofilm microbial communities from Wishing Well Cave, Virginia, United States - WW16-25 | ecosystem: Environmental > Aquatic > Deep subsurface > Groundwater > Cave microbial mat | place... | reverse complement strand
TTGAGGCAAAAACTTTTCAACAATCTTGGAACATCCCTTGGCTTAAGGGCATCCAATTGCATTTTGAACGCCAGAATACAACCTAAATTCTTTACCCTGATTTTTTAATGAAAATCGGTGTTTAATGACAAACAGGTGATGAGATTGGGAGACAAATTTGTCCGAACCCAAGTCGTCAATGGAAAGGAAGCGCCGGAATTGGTAAAGTGGGTGCAGATTATTTTGTCCCACTATGGAAGCATGTCCGAACGAGAGCTTTCGCGAAAAGAAGAGGGCCGTTATACTTTTGCGACCTGGTAATAAGCTCTTCAATCAACCCGTGCCGCATTGGTTTGGATGGATAGGGCCTTAATAAGCTTCGTACGCCAGCTTCTCCACTTGTGGCTTGGCAACAGCGGGCAAATGTTTGCCATTGGTGTTGCCGTTGGCCATGGTTTCGCCATGCTGGCTGAGATCCAAACCGATTTCCTCCTGCTCCGGGAACACACGCAGTGGAATGATTTTATCCGTCAACTTGTAAAGCAGAAAACCGCCGCCGAAACTGTAAACGCCGACGATCACCACGGCCAGCAGATGATAGAGAAATATTTTGGGGTCGCCGTGTATCAAGCCGGCACCTTGCGCGAAAACGCCGGTGGCGATCATGCCCACCATGCCGCCCACGCCGTGGCAGGGAAAAACATCCAAGGTGTCGTCGAGCGTCGATTTGGTTTTCAAATGCACGGCATAGTTGCTGATGATGCTCGCCAATGTGCCGATAAAAATACTCGCGCCCACGCTGACGTATCCTGCCGCGGGCGTGATGGCAACCAAACCCACGACCGCGCCAATGCAAGCGCCTAGGGCCGAGGGCTTGCGGCCGCGCATGGCATCAAACAAAATCCATGCAAGCATGGCTGCTGCCGAAGCCGTGTTTGTCGTGAGAAAAGTGGAGGTCGCCAGTTCCGAGGCGGCCAGCGCCGAGCCGGCATTAAATCCGAACCAGCCGAACCACAACATCCCTGTGCCGAGCATGACAAAAGGAATATTGGCTGGCGCATGCGGCTCGCGCGAATAGTCTTTTCTGCGTCCCAATACCAGGGCGCCGGCAAGCGCGGCAAAACCGGCGGACATGTGCACCACGGTGCCGTCGGCAAAATCGAGAACTCCCCATTGCCGCAAGAATCCGTTGGGATGCCACGTCCAATGCGCGACCGGCGAATAAATAAATATGCTGAACAAACAGATGAAGAGAAGATAGCTGGAGAAGCGCACGCGTTCTGCGAATGAACCGGTGATCAGAGCGGGCGTGATAATGGCAAATTTAAGTTGAAACAGCGCGAATAAAACCAGCGGAATCGTCGGTGCCAGATCGGGATGCGTGGCGCTGCCCACGCGGGTGAACATGAAATAGGTCAAGGGATTGCCGATCAATCCCCAGCCTGTGCCGCCGACGCTGTCTCCGAACGCGAGACTAAAACCAACCACGATCCACAAAATGCTGATCACGCCGAGCGCGACGAAGCTTTGCAGCATGGTGGAAATCACGTTCTTGGTTCTCACCATGCCGCCGTAGAAAAACGATAGTCCGGGCGTCATGAGCAAAACCAGGCCGGTGCGGTCAGCATCCAGGCCACGTCGCCGGAATTGATGGGCCCGCCAATGATTTCAGGTTTCGCAATGGGGTAAATTATACCCAGCAGGCTCACGAGCAGCAAAAGCGCAAAAGGGAAAAACCATTTTGGTTTCATAGCTTCTCCTGAATGGGTTCGTATGCTTTGGGGTTCGCAAATTATTGTTTCGCAAAGACAAGAAAGCTCGTGCTTTATTGTGTGGAGATAGATATGAGCGAAATCATTCACGTTGTGGGATTCGCTGGCAGCTTGCGCAAAGCTTCTCACAATGCCGCATTGTTGCGCGCGGCCGCAGAGGTGTTGCCGGAAGGAATGCAGTTGGAGATTTTTGATCTGTCGCCGATTCCAATGTATAATTCAGATGTCGAAGCCGTTGGCGTGCCCGAGCCAGTGCAAAAATTCAAAACCGCAATCGCACAAGCTGATGCTTTGCTCGTCGCCACGCCCGAATATAATTATTCCATTCCAGGCGTGTTGAAGAACGCGATTGACTGGGCTTCACGACCGCCGAAAGATTCACCTTTGAACGGCAAGCCGCTGGCGATGATGGGCGCAAGCGGAGGGATTTCCGGCACGATGCGCGCACAAATGCATTTGCGGCAGATTTGCGTTTTTAATAACATGCTGCCCCTCAACAAACCGGAAATTTACGTCATGCGTGCTGCGGAAAAATTCGATACCGCCGGCAAGCTGATTGACGAACCCACGCGCCGGCGTGTGCGCGAACTGCTGGGAGCGCTGGCAGAGTGGACGCGCAAACTGGGCGGGCGTTGAATGATAAATAGAATTGAGTTCTGTTTATGAGGCCGGGTCAAGATGGGGTTCGCACAGAGCAGTTTCAAGGCCTGCTTAGGTGGATACGCGCGTAGATTGCAACGCCACATTGGATTTTGGTGTTTTCATCCTGACCGATTAGATCTGCGATGATGGGTATCAGAAATTCCAAAATCCGGCTTGACTATTTGACCATATCTTTGCATTATTATCCAGGTATCGGTTTTGGCTGGCTGCTCGTGGCAAGCTGTATGTATGCTGGGAGAACACGAGGGGTTTGATGATGTATTCTCCGCCGTCTTTCTTGGGTCAAGTCTCTTCTTCTCTTTCGCAAAATTACGCCCAGTCCAAGCGCCAGCGCGCACTCGTCGCGAAGGACAATCTTTCTTCAGAGTACTCTTCCGCCCAACAACCGAAACTGATTTTGTCTGACCGACAGTTGCATTCATTTGCCAAAACTGCGTACTTCTCAAAAGTATTTACTTACCTCAAATCGTTAGGAGGGGTATCATGAAAAAGGCATACGCACTTTGCACCTTCATCCTACTCGCCGTCTCCCAAATGGCCGAGGGACAAATTCCTCAAACCCTCAGCTATCAAGGCGTCCTGACGGATGCCAGCGGCAACGTGGTTGCGGATGGCAACTATAACCTCACCTTTAAGCTCTATGAGGCTGCCACCGGCGGCACGGCCATTTGGACGGAGACGCAAACCGTCGCCGTGGCCAACGGTATCTTCACCGTCATCTTGGGCAGCCAGACGCCTATAACACCGGCGTTTGACAAGCAGTACTGGCTCGGCGTCACCGTGGCCAGCGGCACCGAGTTGTCGCCGCGCACGCAGCTCACGGCTGCAGCGTACAGCTTGAATTCGCGCTCCCTAGCCGTTGGCGCAGTGACCACCACCATGCTGGCGGATAAAGCCGTCACTACTGCCAAGCTTGCAGATGACGCCGTGACTCGCGATAAGATTGCCAACAATGCCGTCAACAGCGCGAGAATTGCAGACGGCACTATTGTAAATGAAGATCTCGCCGACAACACCCTCTCCAAGAACAAGATTGCCGGCGGACAAGTGGTGAAATCGCTGAACAATCTCAAAGACGAGGTCTCGCTGGCCGCCGGCGCGAATGTGTCGATTACGCCTAGCGGCAACACCCTGACCATTGCCGCGACCGGAACAGGCGGAACGATCACGGGCGTAGCCGCGGGCACGGGCTTGACCGGCGGCGGGGCCAGCGGCAACGTCACACTCGGGATTGCCAATGGCGGCGTGAACACGGCACAGCTTGCAGACAATGCCGTGACTACAGCCAAGTTGGCTGAAGATGCTGTGACCAGCGCTAAAATCGACAATGGCGCCGTCAACACCAACGACCTGGCAAACAATGCCGTCACTACCAGCAAGTTGGCGAATGACGCCGTTACCGGCGCGAAAGTTTTAGATGGCACGTTGAGCACGGCTGATCTTGCCGACAACGCGATCGTGACTGCCAAGATCACCGATTTCAATGTGACGACTGCCAAGCTTGCCAACAATGCCGTGAACGGTGACAAGATTCTGGATGGCGCGGTTGCCACCGGCGATCTCGCCAATAACGCGGTGACTTCGGGCAAGATCGCTGGCGGGCAGGTGGTCAAATCGCTCAATGCGATCAAAGACGATGTCGTGTTGGCGGCAGGAACCAACGTCAACATCACTCCCAGCGGCAATACCCTCACGATTTCAGCTCCCGGCACCGGAGGAACGATCACGGGGGTCACGGCCAGCGGCGGCTTAACCGGCGGCGGCACCAGCGGCAACGTCACCCTAACCATTGCCAATGGCGGCGTGAACACGGCACAGCTTGCAGACAATGCCGTGACTACAGCCAAGTTGGCTGATGATGCTGTGACCAGCGCAAAAATCAACAACGGCGCGGTCAACACCAACGACCTGGCAAACAATGCCGTCACCGGCGCGAAAGTTTTAGACGGCACACTGAGCACGGCTGATCTAGCCGACAACGCGATCGTGACTGCCAAGATCACCGATCTCAATGTGACGACTGCCAAGCTTGCCAATAATGCAGTGAATGGTGACAAGATTCTGGATGGCGCGGTTGCCACCGGCGATCTCGCCAACAACGCGGTGACTTCGGGCAAAATCGCTGGCGGGCAGGTGGTCAAATCGCTCAACGCGCTCAAAGATGATGTCGTGTTGGCGGCCGGAACCAACGTTACCATCACCCCTGGGGGCAATACGCTGACGATTTCCGCTCCAGGAACGGGCGGGACGATCACTGGTGTCACTGCTGGCACGGGGTTGACCGGCGGCGGCACCAGCGGCAACGTCACCTTGAGGTTGGCGCAGGGCGGCGTCGGCACGACGCAACTTGCTGACGGCGCCGTGACGACGGATAAGTTGGACAACAATGCCGTGACCAGCGCCAAGATCGCCAACGCCTCGGTAACGAATAGCAAGATCAGTCCGGCTGGAGCCTCGCCGGGCAATGCGCTCACCTTTAACGGCACAGCGGTGGTTTGGGCGAGCCCGTCCCTCGGCACGTTGCCTTTAATTGGAACGATTAGCAGCAACAGCGACGCACTTTCCATTACTAACACGGGCACTGGCAAGGCCGGATTTTTCGCCATTGACAACACGACTAACACCAACGCGGCGCTTTCGGGTATCACTAATTCCACCCAAAGGTTGGCGGTGGGAGTCTTGGGCACCAGTGTCGCCGGCGTTGGAATCCAGGGTGAGCATGCCGGCAACACCGGCACCGCGCCGGGCATGCGGGGAGAAACCGCTTCGCGGAGTGATTCAGCCAGCGGGGTGCTGGGAATTGTCGAGTCCACGAACTCTGGAAATCTGTCGGCCGGCGTGCGCGGAATTAATAACGGTTCCGGCAGTAATGGCATCGGCGTCTGGGGCGCTGCGAGGGGCAGTGGAGCCGGCGTGTTCGGAACGACGATCAGCGGCCGGGGTGTGTTCGGGTATGCAGCCGGTACCTACGGCACAAATTATGGCATCTTTGGCAAAACCGAATCATCGGATGGCTTCGCCGGCTTCTTTGAAGGAAAAGTGAGAGTTCACGGCAGTCTGCGAGTGGAGAACAAAGTTGAGATGAACGATGATGTTGAAATGCAAAAAGATGCCAGAGTCGATGGCGATTTGCATGTTTCCGGCAGGCTGTCCAAGGGCGCCGGCTCCTTCAAGATCGATCACCCGCTGGATCCGGCGAACAAGTATCTCTCGCATTCTTTCGTGGAAAGTCCGGACATGATGAATATCTATAACGGTATCGCCCACCTCGATCAAAATGGCGAAGCCTTGGTCACGCTTCCGGACTGGTTCGAGGCGCTCAATCGAGACTTTCGTTATCAGCTTACTGCGATCGGCGCGCCCGGACCCAATCTTTACATTGCCGAAGAAGTTTCGCACGGTCGTTTCAAAATTGCCGGCGGCAAGTCCGGCCAGAAGGTTTCATGGCAAATCACCGGCATCCGCCGCGATCCTTATGCTGAAAAATATCGCATCCCGGTGGAAGAAGACAAACTGCCGCAGGAGCGCGGTCACTTTCTGCATCCCGAAGCCTACGGCCAGCCGGAAAGCTCGAGCAGCGCAGCGACGTATGTGGCCGAGAGGCCTCGCAAAAATTCGAGTGACAGCCAATTCCTCGCCTCACCGCAGCGTTAAGCCATGCTTGTCAAGCGATCGTAAGGAGTGCACATATGCAAAACTTAAAAGCCATTTTGACGCTGCTCGCTCTATCGGCGGGCCTGCTCGTTCAGCAGCACGCCTCGGCGCAGAGCCAATTCAAAGTGCCGGCCAATGTCGCCGGCAGCGGCGGCACCAAAAGCGCGAACAGCAGTAATCGCCTGGTGGGCACGCTTGGCCAGGCGGCAGTTGGCACGGCGCAAAACGCCACTCAAAAGATCGACGCCGGCTTCTGGCATTTGCCGGATCATATTCGTTTCACCCGGCCGCCGGATTCTTGGAACTTTGCGAGCAACACCGGCGGCAACGCCACCATCGCCGTGCCGGCCGCCATCAATCCGGCCATTGGCTCGGACCCGCTGCAAACCGGCGATGCCATCGGCGTGTTTTTCATGCGCGAAAACAATCTGGTGTGCGCCGGCTTCAGCATTTGGCAGACCGGGCGCAACGTATCGATCACCGCCTGGGCCGATGATCCGCAAACCGCGGTGAAAGAGGGCTTCGCAGAAGGCGAGCTGATCAACTACAAGATCTGGGACGAATCGGCGCAGCGCGAGTACAACGCCACCGTGACCTACCAGACCGGCGGGCCGAACTTCGCGACCAACGGCCTTTATACGTTGAGCTCTCTGGTTGGCATAACCACGACGACGCAGAGCGTCGCGCTCGCGCCAGGTTGGAACATGATCTCGAGTTTCGTCGATCCCTCGAATCCTGATTTACAGGCAATGTTCTCGTCGATTCTCGCGAATCTCGTCATCGTGAAAAATGGCGCGGGCCAGGTCTTTTGGCCGCAATTTGGCATCAACACCATCGGCCAATGGAATGTGCGACATGGTTATCAAGTCAACATGAAAGCAGCGGCCACGTTCGCCATCACCGGCATGCAGGTCGTGCCCGAAGCCACGGCCATTTCGTTGACTCAGGGATGGAATCTCATCCCCTACTTGCGCAGCAGTCCGCAGAACATTGAGACCTCGCTGGCTAGCATTGCCAACAGAATCGTCATCGTCAAAAACAATGCCGGGCAGGTTTTCTGGCCGCAATTCAATATCAATACCATCGGATCGATGCGGCCGGGCGAAGGCTATCAAATCAATGCCTCACAAGCGGCAACGCTCACCTATCCGGCGAACGGCGCGATGAGCGCGGGCCTGGCGAAGTCGCAAGCGAATTGGACTGTGTTGGAAGCAAATGAAGGCGCCATACGGCACTATCCATTGTTGGCGAAGGCCGGAGCCAACGCCATTCTCTTGATTCGTTTTCCGCAGGGAGCAGATGGCGATGAGATTGCCGTGATGGCGTCTAAAACAATCCTAGTTGGAAGCGGCGTCATCCATCAAGGAACAGCCTTGATCACGGTTTGGGGCGATGATGCATGGACCGAGGAGATCACGGAGAGTGCTGACGAGGGTGAAGCGCTCTCGCTCAAACTTTGGTCAAAGGCGGATCAAACGGAGAAAGCGCTGGACATTTCTTCGCTCACCGACGCATTAGCAGATATAGCGCTTGCTCCCACTGTTCACTATCAGACCGATGCTGCCTGGGTTGCTGACGTTGCGTTCGCACAGGAGCTCCCAACTTCGTTCAGTTTATCGCAAAACTATCCAAACCCGTTCAATCCGGTCACGCGCATCGAGTACGGCTTGCCCGCGAACGCGCAGGTTGAATTGATGGTCTATGATGTGCTCGGCCAGCGCGTGGCCGTGTTGATAGACGAGAAACAAACAGCGGGATACCACGAAGTCGTTTTTCAAGCCGCGGCTCTGCCCAGCGGAATGTACTTTTACCGTCTGCGTGCGGGTAGTTTTGTGGAGACGAGGAAGATGGTCGTTTTGAAGTAAACCTGCGATTAAAATCGCGGGCTCAAGAGTGGAGGCCGCCTGAAGTAGGCAAATCGATTACGGGCAAAACTATTAAAAAGCTTCAGGCAAGATGATTGAATGGCAAAACAATTTCAAATCATTTTGCCATTCAATTCAATTGTTTTGCCACAGAACCTTCAGGGTTTTGTTCTGACTTTCGTTTCCCAATCTACCATCATTTCAATTGTTTTGCCCGAAATAGTCTTGCCTTTCATTTTGCGCCTGATTGGAGAATCAACGTGTCACGTTTTATTTCAAACAAATTTGGAATGCTTTTCTTCTCGATCGTCGCCTCGGCTTCGGCACAATCGCATTTCAAAAGCGTTGCCAACACCGGCGGCAACGCCACGCTCGCGGTGCCGAATACCGCCAATCCGAGCATCATGGGCGCGCCCTTGGCAAGCGGCGATGAGATCGGTGTGTTTACGCCGGATGGCCTGTGCGCCGGTGCCACGATCTGGCAGCCCGGCCAAAACGCCGTAATCGTGGTATGGGGCGACAACGATCAAACGCAAGAAGTTGACGGCTTGCGCGCCGGTGAGCGGATGCAATTTTGCGTTTGGCAAAAATCTTCCAACACTGGCTATGGTGACGTGAGCGTCGCTTATATTTCAGGCGAGGGGCTTTATGCCGCCAACGGCATTTACATCGTGGCTTCGCTGGCCGCCAATGCAGTCATCGTACCGTTGCCTCCCAAGCTGGCGTTACCATCCGACGGCGCGACCGGAATCGTGAGCGTGCCACGATTGTCGTGGTTCTCCTCTTGCAGCGCCAGCTCGTATGCCTTGCAAATTTCCACCAGTCCGGTTTTCTCGACGCTGGTGGCCAATCCCAGCGGCCTCGATTCGACATTTTATGACTTTACCGGACGGGCGAGCCAAACCACTTATTACTGGCGCGCCAGCGCGACCAACAGTTTAGGCATAAGCGATTGGTCGGTCTCACGAAGCTTTACCACCGGAATGATCAGCGCGGTGGACGAATCACCCTTGCCAGCGCCGCGAGACTATATTCTACATCAGAATTACCCTAACCCCATGAATCCGGCCACAGAGATTCTTTTTGAATTGCCGGCAGCGGCCCATGTGTCGCTGAAAATTTATGATTTATTGGATCGTGAAATTCGAACGCTAGCGGACGTGCCTTACCAGGCCGGCTCGCATATCCTGCGTTGGGATGGGAAAGACAACCGCGGATTGGCGGTGCCGAGTGGCATTTATTTTTACCGGCTGCAAACGGGGAGTTTTTCGCAAGCAAAGATGGTGATCTTGCTGCGTTGATGGGCTGTCGTCTTGGTGGCCGCAGAGTGAGCAACGCTGAAAGCATTCGGGTACGACGCCTAATGAACCAAATGCTGGCGTTTGGAGATCACGCACAAATCAGGATTCAATGCCATTAATTGCAGTCGCGTAGGATTCAAAATCTTTGGCGAGGGATTGTATACGTTCTCTGTCCGTTGTTCAGTTTCCGGCAAAACAATACGCTTTATACCGTTGGTATCGGATTGATTATGCAATCAGGAATTATGTTGGTTTGGATTTGTTCGCGGAGAAGAGAGGGGAAGAAGGTATGAGTTCATAAGACCAGCCTGGTTCCCACGGCTTCATCGCCATTTGCTGCGCGCTGTAATTCCGAAGCGTGGCACAAAATTATCGCCTCCGCGCCCGCCTGCAAGGCGGCAAAAGACTCATCTAATTTTGGAAGCATGCCTTTGGAAATTACGCCCTTTGATTTCAAAGATTGATATTGCTGGGGTGTAAGGGTGGGAATCACCACGTCTTCGTCCGCAGAAGCTAACACGCCTTTTTTATCAAAACAATAAACCAGCGTCGTGCGATAGTGCGCCACCAATGCGCTGGCAAGCGCCGCCGCGATCGTATCGGCATTGGTGTTGAGCATCGTGCCGCGGCCATCGTGCGTCAGCGGAGCAAAAACGGGAGAAAGGCCGGCATGCAAAAATTGCCTAACCACCGCCGTGTCGATGCGCTCAATATCTCCGGCAAAGCCGAAATCGATGCCGGGGTGTTGCCGTTTTCGCGCGGCGATCACATTGGCATCGGCCCCGGTCAATCCCAGCGCATTGCACCCTCGCGCTTGCAATCCACTGACGAGGGTTTTATTGATCCCGCCGGCATAAACCATCGTCACCACTTTCAGCGTTGCGGCGTCGGTTATGCGGCGGCCCTCTATCATCTTCGTTTCGAGGCCGAGCGCGGTTGAAACTTCGGTTGCTAATTTGCCCCCGCCGTGCACGAGAATTTTCTTTCCCGCGAGCAGTGCAAAATCATCCAGGAAAGATACCAAGGCTGAGGGTTGATCTATGACGTTGCCGCCGAGCTTTACAATCAAAAGCTTTTCCATGGTGTGCCGAAAGGACAAATCCAATTAGGGTTTCGTTGCTGCGGCGAAGCTTTCAAGGAATTGATCTGCATGTGCTTTCGTCAAAGTCAATGGCGGCAACAGCCGGATGAGGTTAGGATCATGCGCCGAGCCGGTGAAAATTTTGTGCTCGAACAGCAGCTTCTTTCTAAGTTCGGCGCTGGAAAATTCCAATTCAATCCCGATCATCAATCCTTGGCCGCGTACTTCACGAACGCCTTTGGGCCTCTGCTTTAATTGGCTGATCAGATACTCCCCAATCTCGCGGCTATTATCCACCAGATTTTCTTGAGCAATGACTTCGAGAACGGCCATCGCCGCAGCGCAAGCGAGATGATTCCTGCCGAAAGTGGTTCCGAGCAGGCCATGCGAGGCTTTAAATTTGGGATGAATCAAAACACCCGCCACCGGGAAACCGTTGCCCATGCCTTTGGCAATGGTGACGAGATCGGGTTGAATGTTCACGTATTGATGCGCAAAAAACTTTCCCGAGCGGCCGTAGCCCGATTGAATTTCATCGAGAATCAGCAACGCGCCGGATTGTTGGCACCGCGTTTGAATTTTCTGCAAAAACTGTGGCGTGGGCACGTGAATGCCGCCAATGCCCTGAATACCTTCGATGATGACGGCGCAAATATCAGCGCGTTGAAAAACGTGCTGCAACGCTTCTTCATCATGCAGAGGCAGAAAGATCACTTCGTGAACCTCATTTAGCGGCGCGCGAATTTTGGCGTTGTCGGTCGCCGCCACTGCCGCCGAAGTGCGGCCGTGGAAGGAATGCTCGAAGGCGATGATGGTTTTTCGTTTGTTGTGAAACGAAGCCAGCTTGAGCGCGTTTTCATTGGCCTCGGCGCCGGAGTTGCACAGGAAGAGATGATAATCATCGTACCCTGAAACCCCACCCAACTTTGCGGCCAACTCTTGTTGCAATGGAATTTGCACGGAATTGGAATAGAAGCCAATGTTTTTGAGCTGTTCCGTTAGCTTGTGAACGTAATGCGGATGGCTGTGCCCGATCGATACCACGGCATGCCCGCCGTAAAGGTCGAGATACTGCGCGCCGTTTTTATCCCAGAGATAAACATCAAGCGCTTTTACTGGTTCGATATCGTAAAGCGGGTAAACGTCGAAGAGTTGCATGAATTTGCCTTAGTATGCCATTGCCTTCAGTTTCAACCCCGCCGTCTCCTCCAATCCGAACATGAGATTCATATTCTGCACCGCCTGTCCCGAGGCGCCTTTGACTAAATTATCGATGACGCTGATGATGAGAAGCTTGTCGCGGTGTTTTTCCAAATAGAGCACGCAGTTGTTGGTGTTTACCGCTTGCTTGACGTCGGGATTCTGCCGGCTGATTTTCACAAAGGGATGCGTTTCGTAATAGCGCGAATACATGCCATAAGCTTCTTCAAGCGGCGCAGCAGAATCCAAATAAATTGCGCTCAGAATGCCGCGCGTGAAGTTGCCGCGTATGGGAATGAAATTGATCTGCGCTTCCCATTTCGGCTGTAGAGACTTCACACTTTGATAAATCTCGCCGAGATGTTGGTGCTCGAAAGCTTTATAGACCTGCACGTTATTGTTACGCCAACTGAAATGGCTGGTTTCCGCGAGCCCTTGCCCCGCGCCGGTGGAGCCGGTGATCGCGCTGACATGCACTTCACCGCGAAGCGCTCCGGCCTGGGCCAATGGCAGAAGCGCGAGTTGAATGCACGTGGCAAAACATCCGGGATTCGCAACACGGGTAGCGCGCGTTATGGCACTCTTGTGCAATTCGGGCAAACCGTAAAGAAAGCCATGATCCGGCGCGCCGGCGAGACGATAATCCTGGCTGAAATCGATGATCTTGACGCGAGCGGGAACGTGATGGCTGCTCAAGTATTTCACCGATTCGCCGTGCCCCAGGCAAAGAAAGAGAACGTCGATTTCCTCCTCAATCTCGCTGGAGAATTTGAGCTCGCTTTCGCCGAGCAGATCGGCATGAACTTCAGCCACGAGCTTCCCGGCGTGATGGCGACTGTGCGCAGCGCGAATTTCAGCGTGCGGGTGTTGCAAGAGAATGCGCAGCAATTCCCCGCCGGTATAACCGCCCGCGCCGGCAATGCCGATTTTAACTTTGTTCATTATTCCGATTCACCTTGTAATAAATCATGTAAGGATTCGCCAGCATCTTGGCAAAACCGCGCGCGTCTTCGCCGGTCCAGGAATGATACGCTTCGTTATACACCGAAAACTCCGGCGACAGCAAATCGTGCGGCGAGGTGATGCCGAGAACCTGAAAACGATATGGCGCGAGATGCACAGACACTGTGCCGGTGACATTTTTTTGCGAATCTTCGAGGAAGCTCTCGATGTTGCGCATCACCGGATCGAGAAACTGGCCTTCGTGCAGCATGTTGCCGTACCAATCCGCCAACTGGTCTTTCCAATAGAGCTGCCATTTGGTCAACACGTGTTTCTCGAGCGCATGATGCGCTTTGATGATCACCAGCGGCGCCGCCGCTTCGAAGCCGATGCGATCTTTGATGCCGATGGTGGTGTCGTCGACGTGAATGTCGCGGCCGAGAGCGAAGGGCCCGGCGATTTTTTCCAAATGCTGGATCGCCAGCACCGGATTCTCGAAGGAAACGTCATTGACGCCCGCCAGCTCGCCGCGTTGGAAATGCAGCTCTATGGTGCGCGGGTCGGGATTGTCGAAGCGCGTGGGGAAGGCTTCTTCCGGCAGCCATTCGGAAGAAGTGAAAGTTTCTCTGCCGCCAATGGTCGTTCCCCAGAGCCCCTTGTTGACGGAATACTGCGCTTTCGCCCAATCGAATGCGATGTTGTGCTTTTTGAGATACTCGATTTCGGCGTTGCGCGAAACATGTTGATCGCGAATCGGCGCGATGATGGCCGCTTCCGGCATGAGAATGCTGAAGGCGATGTCGAAACGAATTTGATCGTTGTCCAATCCCGTGCTGCCATGCGCCAGGCTGCCCGCTTTGATGGCGCGCGCGTGTTGCGCCAAAGCCGTCGCTTGAAAAACGCGCTCTGCGCTGGCGGATAGGGGATAGGTATTGTTCTTGAGCACGTTGCCGAAGATGAGATACTTGATGCACTTTTGGTAGTAGCTGCCGGTTTCATCGAGCACGATATGCTTTTTCACGCCCAAACGATATGCCATGCTTTCGATTTCCACGAGCTCCGCCGGCGTGAAGCCGCCGGTGTTGACCACGACGGAGTGAACTTCCAGATCGAGCTCTGCCGATAAATACTTCGCGCAATAAGAAGTATCCAAGCCGCCGCTGAACGCCAGCACCACCAGGCGATTCTCCCGCCTTTTGATGGAAACGGTTTCCACATCATGAGGGTCGAAAAGCAGGCCGGTGCACAGGCAATGTTTGCGATTGTTGCGCGAAAGGATGTCGTAGTTGCGGCACGTTTTACAGCCGTCCCAAAACTCGCTATCCGTGGTCAATTCGGAAAAGGGCACCGGCTTGAAGCTCAACTCGGCGTTCATCTTCATTACCGCGTGGCTGGTGGTGATGGAAAAGATTTTGGCGTTGGGATATTTCCTGCGCGAGAGCTCGAAGATCGCGTGCTTGATTCTTTTGCCCAAGCCGGAATTTCTGAATTCCGGATCGACGATCAAACCGGAGTTGGCGACGTATTTGCCGTGCGTCCAGGTTTCGATATAGCTGAACCCGATCAGCTTGCCGGTGCGATGGAAAGCGATCACGGCCTTGCCTTCCCGCATCTTTTGCGCGAGGTATTCCGGCGGCCGTTTGGCAATGCCGATGCCGCGCGCTTTCGCGCTCTCTTCCAGCATGCGGCTGATTTGCTCGGCATGATGAACGTGGGCTTCCGAAGCGACTTCAATAGTGAAGGCGTCCAAATTATCTTGAAGGTCGGTGTTCATTTCTTGCTTTCGCCAATGATAAGAGTTTAACAGTTGAGAATCGAAACGGTCTTTTGCATGAACAAAATCGCCGTAATATAAAACACTACGCATAATAGTCAAGGAAAGTTCACATTTTTCATAACGGGCACAACCCTTGTGTTTGAGCTTTCTGCTGGTTATATTGCGCGTTCGATTTCTTATTGGCCCCATACACAAAAACATGATTCGCCTCGAAAAATTATCAAAAATCTACGGCTCCGGCGGCAATGCCAGCGCCGCTTTGCTCGAAGTTGATTTGACGATTCAAGCCGGCGAGTTTGTGGCCTTGTATGGCGCAAGCGGCTCGGGCAAAAGCACGTTATTGAATTTGATCAGCGGCATCGACCGCCCCAGCAACGGCAAAATTTTTTTTGAAGGGCAGGAAATCACGGCAATGGACGAAACACAGCTCACGCTGTTGCGTCGCGAAAAGATCGGCTTCGTTTTTCAATTCTTCAATCTGCTGCCCACACTTTCTATTCTTGAAAATGTCATGTTGCCGGCACAGCTCAACGCCCGTTCAGATCATGAAGCGCAGACGCGCGCGCTCGATTTGTTGAAAGCTTTGGGCCTGCACGAGCGCTGGCACGAATTGCCCGATCAGTTTTCCGGCGGACAACAACAGCGTGTGGCCATTGCGCGCGCGTTGGTCAATGATCCTCCGCTGGTGCTGGCTGACGAGCCTACCGGTAATCTCGATTCCGAAAACGGTTCGCGAATATTGAGCATTCTCAAAAAAATGGTGCGTACAGAAAGAAAGACGGTTTTGCTGGCAACGCACAGTCTCGAGGCCGCACGTTTCGCCGATCGCTTGCTGCAGGTGCGCGATGGCAAGATCTTTCCTTTGGAAGCCAAAATTTCTGCGCCGGTTCTCATGCAATTTGAAAAGTGAAACGCTGGAGAGGCTAGCACAAATTGTGAATGGTGTAAGAGTTTAGCCATTTGAAGAAGTTTCACCACAGCCCTGTCATTCAATAGGAACCAGCCTTTGTGAAAACGTCATTGCGAGCGCAGCGAAGCAATCCCGGTGTGCATGCACGTATTGGAGTTAGAGATTGCTTCGCTGCGCTCGCAATGACAAATTCGAGCGTTTTCACACAGTCTGAACCTTCCCTAACACTAACACTGCCGTCAATTTGAGCCTTGTGCCCAGTGCGAGGGAAGATTCTTACAGAATGACATAATGCTTCAGGCGGCTAAATTCATACTGAATTGCCAATTCACCATTCACTATCAACAATTAAAATACCTCCTCTCACCTGAACATTATCGATCTTCGTTAAAAAGGCATGGCTGTGCTGAAACTTCTCCGCCTGTTCAACTTCCGCCATCTGCGGCGCCGGCGATTGGCAACGAGCTTGTGCCTGTTGGGCATTGCCATCGGCGTGGCGGTGATGGTGGCGATCGATCTGGCCAATGAAAATGCGATGCGGAGTTTTCAGCGCACCGTCGATGCCGTCACCGGGCAAGCGACGCATCAAATTATCGGCGGGCCAAATGGCCTTCCCGATTCGCTCGCAGCGGCCATAATGAGCGAACCGAAATTGAATGCTACTCCGATCATCGAATATGTCGCCGCCTGCCGCGAAGCGAATAAAGACGCTTTGCATCTGCTCGGTGTCGATCCTTTCAAAGACGCCGCTTTTCGCGATTATTCCAGCTTTGCTGCAAATCAAGATTCCGCCTTTCGTGTACTCGATCCAACGCTGTTCAAATTTCTGACGAGTCCCGGCGCGGCATTGATCAGCGCGCCATTTCTGCAGAAATATGCGCTGGCCGTCAATGACACGCTGCACGTGCTCGTGGGCAGTGACTGGCAGAAAATTTTTATTGCGGGAATCATCGCCAACGAGCTGCTCGCGCGCATGGGATTCGATAATCTGGCGTTGCTGGACATTAGCACGGCGCAGGAAATCCTGGGCAAGGTTGGTCATATCGATCGCCTCGATTTGCAAACCGGCGCCGATCAAATTGCCGCTTTGAAAACGAAGCTTCCGGCGGCGCTCAAAATCACGACGCCGGCGGGACGCACGCGCCGCGTCGATGATATGCTGCGCTCGTTTCGCCTGAATCTCACCGCGCTTTCATTTCTGGCAGTGTTGGTGGGCATGTTTCTCATCTACAATACCATGATGTTCGCGGTGCTTCATCGCCGCAAACAAATCGGAATTTTGCGATGTCTCGGCGTCACCCCAAAACAAATCGTGGCGAACGCCTTGTCCGAAGCTTTTTTGCTCGGTGTTACCGGCGCATTGCTGGGAATCGCGCTGGGAATTTTTCTCGCGCAATATACCACGGCCGCGGTGAGCTCGACCATCTCTCAGCTTTATATATTTCTCAAAGTCGCGGGAGTGCAGTGGGAGTGGCCGACCCTGGCAAAAGCTTTCAGCTTGGGCATTTTCACGACTTTCATAGCCAGTGCGCTGCCGGCCTATGAAGCCGCGACGATTTCTCCGGCAGTCGCGGTGCGGCGCTCTACACTCGAGTTGCGTGCGGGCAAATTCGCGCCGTGGTTGAGTGTCTTGGGAATGGTCTTGCTTCTGGTCTCCTTTTTTCTCTATCTTTTTTCAGAAAATTTTTGGGGCGGATTGGGCGTCGCATTCGGCGTGGGGTTGGCGGCGATTTGTTTTACACCCCTGCTGACGCTCGCACTGAGCCACGCGCTGTCTCCGGTTAGCCGCCGTTATGTCGGCCAACCAGGATTATTGGCAACCCGCAGCATACGCGCCGCGCTGAGCCGCACCGCTATTGCGATTGCGGCGTTGATGCTCGCGCTGGCGATGGTGTTGGGCATGCGTTTGATGATCACCAGCTTTCGCGCCACGGTGGCGGCATGGGTGAATACTTTTCTCGAAGGCGATCTTTACTTGTCGCCCTCCGGCTTTGCCACCGCGAAGTGGGAGGCGGTGATGAGCCCTGATTTCATTCGTTATCTTCAGGCACAACCGGAAATCGAAGCGATCAATCTTTACGGCGTCACGCCGTTTGAGTATCAAAGCAAGGCGATTTATCTGGTGGCGATCAATGCCGGGGTCATCAAAGACCGCCTGCCTTTCATTTTCACCGGCGGCCGGCCCGGCGAGAATTGGCAGCGCATGCTGGACGGCGAGGTCTTCGTCTCCGAAATGTTCGCGCGGCGTTTTCAAAAAAGCGCGGGCGATACGATGCAATTGCAAACGCCAAAAGGCCTGACGGTTTTTAAGCTTGCTGCGGTTTTTGTGGATTATTCCTTTGACCTCGGCCAGGCCATGATGGATCATCGCACATATGCGCAACATTGGGGCCCGTCACGCGTGAACAATCTCGGCGTATTTTTGCATCCGGGCGTGAATACCGCCGAGTATGCCGTGGCCTTGCGGCGCGCCGTCGTGGGGAAATTCGCAGTCGAAATCTCTTCCAATCGCGAATTGCGAAACGCCGTCCTGAACATATTCGATCAAACGTTCAGGATCACCCACGTCATGCAGTTTCTCGCCGGCTTGGTGGCTTTTATCGGCATCATCAGCGCCGTGTTGTCGCTGTTGGTCGAGCGCACGCGCGAGTTGGGGATTTTGCGCGCGGTCGGCATGAGCTTGAAACAGTTGCGCCGCATGGTTTTTCTCGAAGCCGGTTTGATGGGTGCGTTCGCAGGCTTGATCGCGCTGCCCACCGGAACTTTGCTCGCCATCGTTTTGGTGTATGTCATCAATCTGCGCACGTTTGATTGGACCATTGCTTTGCAGTTTGATTTTTTTGCTTATGTGCACACTTTCTTTTTGGCAGTATTGACTGCTGTGCTGGCCGCGGTTTATCCGCTGTTGCGGTTGAGGTCGCTTCCGATTGCCGGGGCCCTGCGGGAGGAGTGAAAAGCAAAGAGCAAAAAGCAAAGAGCAAAGAGCAAAGAGCAATAACATCGAGCCATTCTGGAAAAATCAGACTGTGTGAAAACGTCATTGCGAGCGCAGCGAAGCAATCCCGGTGCGTGTCCGTATTGGAGTTAGAGATTGCTTCGCTGCGCTCGCAATGACAATTCGAGCGTTTTCACACAGTCTGAATCTTTTTCGGCACACGACACGTGCTTGAACTTGAAAAGGTTCCTCGAATGGCAGTATGAACGGCAACGGCGCAATATTTGAAACTCATTCTGCAAAAGCACGCGAAATTGGAATTATGAAGATTTGGCTCATCATACCTGCGCTTATTGCGGAGATTTTTTGGATTCATACAAACGATTGTTTCGCTCAAAATAAAGCCAAACTAGATACAAGCTTTCATGCTTCACCAAAAACTTTCGCGCAAGCACTAGCTCCGCGCGCGTGGCAATTTCCGCGCGATCACGGCCAGCACCCGGAATTTCGCACGGAATGGTGGTATTTCACCGGCAATCTCAAAAACCAAGAAGGCCGGCGCTTCGGCTATCAATTAACTTTTTTCCGCACCGCGCTGTTGCTGAATCCGGTGGCGCGCACTTCGCAGTGGGCCTTTCGCGACGCTTATATTGGCCATTTCACCATTACGGATATCAAAACGAAAAAATTTTATTATGATCAGCGCGTGGCGCGTGGCGCTTTGCAGCTTGCCAACTCGGCTTCCGATTCGCTTGCGGTATACGTGGGCGATTGGTCGGCAAAAGGCGGCAACGACAGTATTCGCTTGAACGCAGAGGCAGCTTTTGGCGGCCTCGCATTTTTGCTGGAGAGCCAGCGTTCGCCCGTTCTGCATGGACAAAACGGTTTGGCGCGCAAAGGCCGTCAACTTGAAGAAGCTTCATATTATTATTCCAGGCCGCAGCTCAAAACCGGCGGCGCGTTGCGCATGGGTGAAGACACTTTTGCAGTTGAGGGCGTGAGCTGGATGGATCATGAATTTTTCACCGGCCCGGAGAAGAGCGAGGTGGAAGGCTGGGATTGGATGAGCTTGCATCTTTCCGATTCCACTGCCATTATGCTTTATTTGCTGCGCGCACACGATGGAAATATCCTGCCTTTTTCCGGCGGCACACTGATATTTCCCAATGGCACTTCTCGCGGCTTGCGTATGAACGACTTTGCCGCCGAGCCCTTTTCTTGGTGGACGAGTTCCAGTACCGGTGGAAAATATCCGGTCGGTTGGAGGCTGAAAATCGGCAACTATTGGCTTGAATTGACCACACCGGTGCCAAGCCAAGAATTGGATACTCGGGCGACTACCGGGCTGATTTATTGGGAAGGCTACGTTGAAGTTGCAGGAAAAAATGGTGACCGTTCAATTGATGGTGTTGGTTATTTGGAAATGACGGGTTACGTGAAAGCTGCCAGGCACAATCTGTAATGCCGATTGCCAGTTTGACAATTTCATTTCCGCATTTGAAGGCCTGCGTCGCTACTTTTCTATGTGGTAGTATGGATACGAAATTGTATTTGTGCGTGTCTCATGGCAATACAATTCGTGCGATTTCTGACGAGTTAAGATCAGAAATTCATGGAACCTGCACCTTCGAGCCTGCAGCGCGATTCAAAACGGATTTTGAGTCAAAGTATTTCGAAAGTGTAACTCCTTGTATTCTCAAATGCAAGTTGGCACGTCCCGCGAAGTGTCACAAAAATGTAAGTCTAATTTTTGTGAATGACACCGGGAACGATCATGATGGTATGTATCTTGCAAAAATGTAAGCGGTTTGGCCAAAACATTCTATAACCATCTTGATTTTTGCGGCGCAAACTGAACGCGCCGCATGCTCTTAAATTGAGTCGTGATCATCTTGACCCGAGAATCAACTGCAAGTGCGGCCGATGGGGATCGGTCGACCCACGAATGGGATGCACACGCAACACTCGCAGAACCCGAACCATCACACCCAGGGAGAGGGGCAACATTGCACAACGGTTCGACAGGTAAGTCGTCCGAATTCATTTTGCCTGCTTCCGTTTGTTTTCTAAACGGAGCGTGGCAACGAGGAAGTCCGATCACTTCTTTCAAGGACGAAGAGGATCGGCCCAAAAAAGCGGGTGAGAGCATCGTGACAACCATCGAAGCCAAGGATTTTGAGCTGGACGCTCTGCCACCGGATGTGGAGAGTTCTTGGGGAAAGAATTTCGGCTTTGACTACCATTATCCGCTGGTGAGTCGCAGTCCGGAAATCAAAGAAATTTTTTCGTTGATCAAGAAAGTGGCGAAGAGCAACGCCACGATTTTAATTCAAGGCGAAACCGGCACGGGCAAGGAATTGATCGCAGGGTTGATTCAATTCATCAGTCATCGCGCCGACAAGCCTTATGTGAAAGTCAATTGCGCCGCGCTGCCGGAGAATTTGCTGGAAAGCGAGTTGTTTGGCCACGAAAAAGGCGCATTCACCGGCGCGTATCAAACGCGCATCGGCAAATTCGAGCAGGCCGATCAAGGCACGCTGTTTCTCGATGAAATCGGCGACATGCACATTTCCACGCAGGCGAAAATTTTGCGCGTTTTGCAAGATCAAAATTTTTCGCGTTTGGGAGGAAACAAGTCGATTCAAGTCGACGTGCGCGTGGTCGCGGCCACCAACAAAGACTTGTGGACGGAAATCGAGACCGGCCATTTTCGCGCGGATTTATACTATCGCTTGAACGTCGTGACCTTGCACATTCCGCCGCTGCGCAAACGCCGTGAAGACATTCCGCTGATCGCCGAATTTTTTCGCCGAAAATTCTCGCGTGAAATTCGCAAGAAGGCGAAGGGGTTTTCCATGGAAACCATGGATTTGCTGACGAATCATCAGTGGCCCGGCAACATCCGCGAGCTGAAGAACCTCGTCGAGCGCTCGGTGCTGGTGGCGGAAGAAGGCGATGAGATCACGCCGAAAGATCTGTCCATGGCCGGCAAGGACTACTTCGCCGCCGGCGGCAAGGATCGCCGCCGCTCGACCGACGGTGATTTGCTCTCGCTGGAAACGCTGAATCTCGAGGTGATCGAAAAAGAAGCGATCATACGCGCTTTGGAATTGCGCAATTGGGTGCAAAAAGACGCGGCCATGCTGCTGGGCATTTCTCCCCGCGCGTTGAATTATAAAATCAATTACCACGGCATCACGCATCCGACGTGGAAGAAGAATACGTGACGCTGACAGCGTCATTTTAGAAGGAATCAAAAACGGGCGGCGTAGTTTCTACGCCGCCCGTTTAGTTTTGTACATTTTTCGAAGTCTCGCTTAGGCCGGCTTGACTTTGCAAAAAGAGTTAATTAATTTCGAACTACTGATAAAATGAATTAAAAATGATTTTGTCCTGGCATCACAGGTTGGACTCAGCATGAACCGTCTTCATTCACGTTTGGTTGGTTTTCAAATTTCTTTTGGCGCGTTGCTTTTCTCTTTTCCCGCCTTTCCGCTCTCCGCGCAAACCACTCTCGGTATTTTAGATTTTGACAACAACAGCCTGGCCGACCGCGAACGGCTGGAGCCTTTGCGCAAAGGCCTGGCGCAAATGTTCTCCAGCGAGTTGAGCCAATTGCAAGACTTGCAGCTCGTGGAACGCGCGGATTTAAATCGTGTGCTCGAAGAAATGAAACTGGCGCAAGCCGGCCTGATCGACGAGAAAACCGCGCAGCAAGTGGGCAAGCTGGCGGGCGCGCAACATTTACTGCTGGGCGGATTTATTTATCTGCCTAACAAAAAAATTCGTTTGGACGTGCGCGTCGTCGAAGTGGAAACCGGCAGAACCTTGAAAGCCGGCGAACGCACCGGCAAAGAAGAGCAGCTTTTCGACCTGGTCAAAGAATTGAATCAAAAATTAGTGAAGGATTTGGCGGTGCGCGTTTCTGCCGCAGAAATGGCCAAACTGGAAAACTTGCGCAATGTTAAATTCTCGGCGGTATTGCTCTATTCGCAAGGGGTGCAGCTCGAAGACCGCCGCGATTTCACCGGCGCGAAAAAGAAATATCGCGAAGCCGTTGCCGCCGCCGCCGATTTTATGCAGCCGAAACAAAGATTGCGCGCTTTGGAAGGCGGCAAACCATGAAAACTGAAATGCGTTTTTTTTGCAAAAGACTGGTTTGGGCGCTGGTGCCGGCGGGTTTGATGTTTTCCGCCTGCGCTTCTTCCCATCTCGCGCGCGGCAATCGCGCTTTGGAAGACAACGATTATAATCGCGCCCTTGCGGAATTGCGTGCGGCGATCAAGCAGAATCCGCGCAACACGGCTGCGATTCGCGACTTCGGCATCGTTTTCTGCGAGATGAAAAATTTTGAAAAGGCCGCGCTGATTTTGAAGCAAGCGCTGCGCCGCGACCCGGGCGACGGCTTGGCGCGTTTGTATCTCGGCGAAGCCTATGAACAATCCGGCAAACGCGATGAAGCGATTGCGCTGTACCGCGATTATGCCTTTGCAAACGACGCCGAAGCCCGCAACCAGTTGCGCGCTCGTCTTGATTTTGCCATTCAAGCCAAATTGCAGGAGCAAGCCCGCCAGGCTTTGGCCAACGAACGAATCCTCGCGCCCCAAACTTTTCCGGAAAATTCCGTGGCCGTGCTCAACTTTCAACCCCTGGGCGGTTCCAATGAATTCGCGCCGCTCGCGCGGGGACTGGCAGACATGGTGATCACCGATCTCAGCCAGGTGCGCGCACTAACCGTGGTTGAGCGCAGCCGCATGCAAGCGTTGATGAATGAAATGGGGCTCGGGCAAAGCGGCCTGGTTGATGAAAGCACGGCCCCGCGCGTCGCGAACCTATTAGGGGCAAGAACGGTTTTGCAAGGCAGCTTTCTGGATTTGAACGGCAAAGAAATCAGGCTCGATGCCAATCTCACCAACGTGAGTACGCGGCAATCTCAAGCGGTTGGAACGACGGCCGGTGAGCTGGCGAAACTTTTTCGCCTGGAGAAAAATTTGGTGTTTCGCGCCCTTCGCCAAATGGGCATGCGCCTGACGCGCGCCGAAGAGCAGGCGATTCTAATGATTCCAACCGAGAATCTGCTCGCTTTCCTGGCCTACTCGCGCGGCCTGGAAGCGCGCGATCTCGGCAATTATGAAAAGGCCGAGGCGGAATTTCAGAAAGCCGTGGCGCTTGACAAAAAATTTTCCGCCGCACAAAGACAATTGCAGCAAACGCGCGGGCTGAAAAATTTTGCCGGGTTGCGCCATCTGCCCGCCCGCCTGGCTTTGCGCCTGCCCAATTTGGGAATGCGCAATCGCGGCATGCGCATGGCGCGCTCGGCCCGGCTTGGCAATCCTAGTTTTGGCTTTGTAAATCGCAGCCGCATGGCCGCCGTCTCCAATTTGGAACGCCCGGGCCGCAACGCTGATTTGCGCCAGCCTTTGCTGGAAGGGGTGAATGATTTTGGTTTGGGAGGAGAAATTATTTTCAACATTCGATTGCCGTAACAAAAAACGCGGTAGTGCCCATGAAATTCTCACGATTTTTCATACCGCTGCTGTGCTTCGCCGCTGCGGTCTCGGCGCAGAGGTCCAGCTCGCATTTGCTCAATCCCAAATCTTTGCAAGCGGGCCTAGTTTTTCAAATGTGGAAAGCCGGCGGCCAAAACGGCAAATTGCAAGAATGGGTTGCGCCGATCGTCTTCAACTACACGCCCAACGAAAAATTCGGCGTGAGCATTTTGAATACGCCCACGCGCGCCACTTACACCAGCGCGAATCAATCTTCGCGCCTGCTTGGTTTGACGGATACAAAAATCTCGACCGCTTTTGTTCTGGGTGAGGAAAAAGCGCTAGTGAATTTTGGCGTCAATTTGCCTTCCGGCAAATCCCGGCTCGATCCGAACCGGGAAGTGCCGGTGGCCACGACCATCACCAATCATGCTTTGCGCATGCCGACGAGTTATTTCGGCGGAGGATGGGAGGCGAGCGCAGGCCTGGCATGGGCGAGTGAATGGAGCGGCTGGGTGATCGGCGCGGCTATGAGCGGGATTTACAAAGACGATTATATTCCCGTAGCCGGTTCGGGCAAATATCGCCCCGGCCCGGAAATCAGCTTGTCGTTAGGCGCGGATCGCGTGCTCGGCGAGCACGACCGTATTTTTGGCGACGTGAGCTACACGTGGTATGGCAAAGATCAGCTCGACGGCCAGGAAATTTTTCAAGCCGACGGCAAAATCAGTTTGAGCCTGGCCGGAATTTTCGCGCCTGCGTCCGGGCAAATTTCCGTGGTGCTGCAAAATCGCTTCAAAAGAAAAAGCCCGTTTGCGCTGAACAATACCCTGTCGTTGAGCTACGGCAACGAGCTGGATTTCGCCGCGGAACTGGCACGCGAGAACGGCAAAGAACAAGCCTGGCTCGTGGTGACGAACCTGCTGGTGCACGGCGCGAATGAAGACGGCTTGGGCAAAGCCTTACTTTTCGGATTCGGTCCCGGCTGGCGCGGCCATGTTTCTGCGCCGTTGCAGCTTGAAGCCCTAGCACGCTATGCCTTTGGAAAATTGAATGACAATTCTATTTGGGGCATTGAAGCGAATTTGGCAGTGGTTTGGGAGTTTTAATCATTCCTCCTCGCTCATTCATTACGTTTCACGTTTTACGTTTCATGATTCACGTCATGAATTAATTCCAACTCGAGCACCATATGCTTCACATGAAAACAACACTGTGTTATTGTGCTGCGGCGATTTTGTCGGCGGCCGGATGCAGCCTTTTCGATCCGCAAGCGCCGGAAGCTTTCGGCGATATGCAGATCAACGTTCGTTTTGCGGAAGCGAATGGCAATGCCGTGGGGCCAAGTTCGGCTATTCTTTCCCAACCAAACCGGTCCGCGCCGGCGCAAGCACTGGATCGCTTCGTGATTATCGTTTCTGAATATGCGCCGCAGCAAGAACAACGCGGACGAGAGATCGTGCGCCGCGAAATTTTTGTCGATGCCAACGGCCAGGCCCGCGCCGTGGTGCGCGTGCCTTTGCGCGAACAAGAATTGAACTATTTTAACGTCGCGGTGCAAGCCTTCGAGCGTCTCAATTTGCTTTATGCCGGGCAGAGTTTTGTGAGCTTCGCGGGCAACAACAAAAGCGCGGCCGTAGACATTTTGCTTCAGCCCGAGGCTTTTTCCACCAGCCTTCCAGCTGATTTATCTTCACAACCGAACCGCATACTTTCCAGTCAGGCCGTTGCCCGCGATAGCTCCGTCACTGATTTTTCTTTTGCCGGCAATGATATTGGCGTTACCGTGCCGGTGGGGCGCGCCAATCAAGTCGTCAATTCAATATTCTTGTGGGGCGATACTACGGTCGTGCGCGTGGCCGCGTGGCAAAACCGTATCTTTCGCGGCGAAGTGAAACGGCGATTGCGTTATAGCGGCTTGCCGGCGAATATTTTGGTCGCAGGTGTTTGGAATCAACCGGTCAACTTTGATTTGGAAATTGTGAACCCGCTCCAACAAAGGATATCCGCCCTCTCGCCCGGAGACGCCATTGACAGCAACGGCCTCATGCAAATTACGGACGCTACCTTCGGCCCGGAAGTTTATGAATGGCGCACCGGGCAAATTGTTTCCGGCCCGTTCATTGTCAACGTCACGCGGCCCAATGCCGGCGTGATCGGCAACGGCACGGTTTACCTCATCCGCCGCGAAGGCCTGCCGCAGCAGAGTGTTGATCCGATTCCTTTCGAGTTCCGGTTGCTTGATACACAAAATACCAAGCAGGTGTTCAGCTTCACGTGGCCGTGAGGCCATGCGTTTTTTAGGTGGAGAAAACTGACCGGTCACTTATATTAGTTTGGAATTATCGTTTAGTGACCGGTCAGTTCACCAAGATGCCTGCGCTACCATACTGCGGCCTTACTTTGCGCCGGTTTTTCTTCTTGACTTTTCCGCAGCATTTGGCTTATTTACTGCATGAAAACTTTTCTGCAATGGAAGAAATCCTGCCTCTTTTATTTATTCTTGGGCACCAACGTTTTGCTTCACCTTTCCTGCGGCAGCAAAATTGTAAAATTTCCTCCCACGGCGGCGGAAATTTCTTTCGTCGCCATCGGCGACACGGGCGAACCGGGTGATATTTTGACGCGCAACGCTGCCGTGCTCAAAAAAATGTATCGCGAAGACAAGTTCGACGCGCTGATTTTTTTGGGAGATAATTTCTATCCCATCGGACTCAACATCGCCCGCAAAGAGCTGCCAGACAAAATCGCTTCCGTGCTCGATCCATTCGGCGATCTGCTGGATTCTTTGGGCCGGCAAAACGTGCATACGATCACCGGTAACCACGATTATTATTCATTTTTGGCGATCAATCGCAGTTTTTTGTTCGGGCTATTTAAAGTTGCGGCCGGGCCCTACGGCTTCAATAGTCGTGGCAATCAGCGGGCGCGCGAAATCAAGAAATGGAGTTATTATTACGGCATGCCGCAGCAGGCAATTTATGGCGTGGACGGCAACAAAATTCAAATGATTTTTTTCGATTCCGCCTTGCCGCTGCGCGTCGAGCCGGCCACGTGGAAGCCGGCGCTGGACAGCTTATATCAGCTTTTACTTGCGCACAAGAACGATGCGGGCATCAAGTGGCGGTTGCTGTTCGTGCATCACCCGTTCTATAGCCTGGGACCGCATGGGGGATATAATTTTTGGGATGAGGAAGGCGATTCGCTGGTCTATCTCAATCCGTGCAGCCGGGGCTCGAGCCCCATTACTTATGCGCTCAATTTGATAGATCCCGAAGATTTGTGTGATCCGAAATATCGCACCTACATCGATTCCGTGCGCACGCTCATCCGGCGCAGCGCCGTGCCGGTGCAAGCGGTGATAGGGGGACACGAACACAGCCTGCAGTTGCTGTATTATCCCGAAGACGACAGCACCTGCACGCACTGCCCCAAAGTACACGTCGTTTCCGGCGCCGGCTCAAAAGCCAACCGCGTCAAAGCCACCACGCCTTTGTCGCAGGAATACACCTGGCCGATCATCACCGAGAAAGAGGAAGACCGGGGCAAAAGTGCGTATGGCTTTGTGCGCTTCGATTTGAAAGCCGATACTCTGCACGTCAGATTCTATGACGGAGAGACCGGCGAAGTGCTGGGGGCGGAAGGGCAAACGGCCTTCAAGGTAACGACGGCAGGGAAGTTGGTTGCGAAGTAGAACAACTTCGGTGATGACAATATGAACCGCTGAAGATTAACAATTGAGAAGTACCTCTCCGAGCATATTCGCAACTTGTTTAATCAGGCATATCAATGCGGTATTTTGTGAAAGCCAAATTAAAGCCAGGCAAAGAGCGCGAGCTGCTACAAGCAATCAACCAGGAAAAGCTGGGAATGGGTTCCATTGCCGGCGATGAATATTTGTGCGATATGGCTCATGCGCGCCAACTTGAAGATGATACTGTTTGTTGGGTGGAAGTCTGTTTTTGCCAAACGCCGCTGGAAGAAGAACGGCCCTATTGGGAGGAATACTTCCAACTTTTGCAAATCAAAAATGCCCATAGTCGCCGCCGCTGCCAAGACTTGAATGGAACACAGCCCTGGGCCTGCTGCGATTGTGACTGCACCAAACGCCTTGAAACTAAAATGGCAAAATGGGGGCATCGATTCCTGCCGGCTTTGCAAGCCCGTCAACCGTAAGCGCAGTTATCATGGCTGCAAGCGAGATGCTTGCGCAATTTCTAATCAGCGATTACCCTTCTCTTTTTTTTCTATTGACTTTTTGCCTAAGAAGATTAATTTCCATTGGTTTTGCAAAAATACGGCTTGCAAGCGAATGTAGCTCAGCTGGTAGAGCACCGGCTTCCCAAGCCGGGTGTCGCGGGTTCGATCCCCGTCATTCGCTCTTTGTTTCATCAGCGGCATCTTCATATTGCCCGCACGTACAATTTGCGCGCGGGCAAGTTGTTCGAGACGAAAAATGGCCGGCAGCCAAGAGTGCGGTACGAATCTTTCATCACACGACATTGCTACCAATTCTCAACACAGGCAACGCCTGCGTCTCACCACCTTCCGCGTACGATCTGCATTGCTTCCGCGCTTGACGAGCAATCATACTTTCTTATTGAGGTTGATTCGGGCAGCGAAACTGCTGCGGGATTTATTTGACAACAATGCCATGAAGCACAACACCATTGTCATTTTCATGAGAGGAGAAACAGCTATGTCTACGAGCAATAAAATGCTCAAACGTTTGGCGGTTGCAGCGGCCATGCTGCTCGGCGCACAAAACAGCTTGGGCCAATCCGTGACACAAAATGTCGGCGAGCAAGGCACGGTGGATTGGAGCCAGCGCAAAATTCGCGCAACCGGCGTGGCGGCGCCGAATCCCAACATGCCGCAGGGGGCGCAAAGAGCCGGCGCTTTGGAGGCGGCCAAGCTCGGCGCGTTGCGCAATCTTTTGCAAACCGTCAAAGGCATGGTGCTTGATTCCGAAACACTGGTCAGCAATGCCATGGTCGAGAGCGACGTGATTCGCACACGGGTTTCCGGTTTCGTGCAGGGCTTCACCGTAGTGGATACGCGTTACATGAGCGACACCTCGGTAGAGGTGGAAGTGGAAATTCCTCTCGCCGGCATTTCCGACGTGGTGTTGCCGCCGGGAAAGGCGTTGCAAGGTGATTTGGGCAATCCCAATTCGGGATATGGCCTGCCAGGTGCCGGCGGCGCGCCAAGTGTTCCTGCGGGAGTCGTAACCGGCGTGGTGATCAACGCGAAAGGTTTGGGCGTGGTCCCGGCTATGGCGCCGAAGGTTTTGGATGAGGAGGGCAACGAGGTTTACGGCTCGCGGCTGGTCGATCGCGATTGGGCGGTGCAACAAGGCATGGCCGGTTATGCCAAAGTTTTGAATGAAGCGCGCGCCAACAAACGCGTGGCGCCGAATGCGATGGTGATCAACGCCCTCAAAGCCGCGGGCAACAACAAAGCCGACGTGGTGATTTCCAACGCCGATGCGCAAGCATTGAAGCAAGCCGCCGCCAATCAAAGCTTTTTGGATAAATGCCAGGTGGTGTTCGTGGTCGATTGAATTTGAAGCAGGCACTAGATAACGTATATAGAGGAGACCTCTTTATTATGAGGAACAAGTTGATGAAAACCGTTTGGAGCATTGCTGCGCTCGCGCTGATGGCGGCAATGATGAGCTGCGGCCCGAAGGCGCTCAAGCAGCAATCCGTGCTGGATACGCCGGACAATCATTTCAATCAAGGCATGCGCGAGCTGGAGCGCAACAATGTTGCGGAGGCGTTGAAGGAATTTGACCGCGCGCGCGCGCTCGATCCCAATTATCCGGAGGCATTTGCGGGCATGGGTTTGGCTTACGCCTATCAAGGCGATTTCGAAAAGGCCCTGAATGCCGTGGAGCAAGCGCTGGGCAAGAACGGCAATTCTTACGAAGCGCGTGTGATCAAAGGCCGCGTGATCAGTATGCGCCGCAAAGAAGGCGATGATTGGGTGAAGGATGCGGCAAATGAATTTGACCGCGCGATCAAACAGAATCCCAACAACGACAAGGCATATTTCTACAAAGCCGAGGCCTACAAGCTCGGTTATCAATTCGGCCCGGCCGCAGACGCCTATAGCAAAGTGATTTCTTTGAAAGGCGAATTTGCAGGCAAGGCCGATGCCGAATATGCCACCATGCAAAAAATTCAGCGCGCGGCGCCGGGCACCAAGATCGGCATGAAAATCGCGTTGATTCCGGAGATTGGCCGCGCCGATCTTTCGGTGTTGCTGTTGGAAGAATTGAAATTGGAAGAAGTTTTCAAAAAGAAAAAAACGCCCACCTACAGCACGGATTATAAAGCGCCCACGGATCCCACCAAAATGGATCAGCCGCAAGCGCAAAAATTGGCCGATGCCACCGACATTTCCACGCATTGGGCGAAAAATTGGATCAACGACATCATTCGCATTGGCGCGATGGAGTCGTTTCCGGATCACAAGTTCTATCCCGACCAAAAAATCACGCGCGCGAATTATGCCAAGACCATGGAAGACATTTTGGTGGCGGCCACCGGCGATCAATCCTTGCGCACAAAATATTTCGGCGGGCAATCGCGCTTTCCGGATTTGCGCAGCGATCATTTTTCTTACAATGCCTGCGCGCTCATGGTCGATCGCGGCATTATGTCGGCGGACAAAATCACCGGCGCGTTCAATCCCGAAGGCAAAGTCTCCGGCGCGGATGCTCTGCTCATCATTCGCGATTTTCAAAATGCGCTGCGCATGACGTTTTAGATGATTGCTGATTTGTAAATATTCGGCGATTGAATCCGGCTCTGGAGTTCGTCCGGAAAGTAACTGCCCGGCCATCCAGCAGGGAACTTGTGAAGCCTCGAGTACAGTGCAAATGCGTCACAAGCTTCTTCTGACATGTTACTTGAGAGAACCTCGGGGTAAGAAGCTCCTGTCCAAAAATTGGATAGGGACAAAGTTTTTCTTGCCCGAGGTTTTCTTGTGTTATCAGGAATCAATTAGCGGGCATACTTATGAAATTCACTTATGACCCCCGTTACAACGTCGCCTATATTCGCTTTCAAGAAAAAAGCAGCCAGGTTGAAGCCATTCGACTCAGTGACGAAATGATCGTCGATATGTCTCCAGATGGCAAGATTTATGGCATTGAACTGCTGAACGCCAATGAACAGTTGCGCGACGAAAATATGGCGAAGCTGCTTGGCATTAATCAAGCCACAGGTGAGCAGGTTGAATTGCCACTCGCTCTGTGACATCACTAAAGGGAGATGGAGAAGAACCGTGTGCAACCGAAGCTTTAAGTTGTTTACACTTGCCTTGCTGTGTTTGCAGACGCCGGGTTGGGCGCAAGCCTCCAAAACCCAACCCGCTGCCAAATCGCCGGGCGTCGAAATCACCGTGCTCGGCACCGGCGCGATTTTAGCGAACGACCAAGCCGCGGCGCGCGACAAAGCCATCGACGATGCCATGCGCAAAGCCGTGCAGCAAGCGCTGGGCACACACATCAAATCTGAAACGTTGGTGGAAAATTTTCAGATGGTCGAAGATCGCATTTTGGCGTGGTCTTCGGGCTATGTGACGAAATATGACATTGTGCGCGAGGGGCGCGGCCCATACGATACCTATGAAGTGCAAATGCGTGCGCTGGTGAATTTGAGCGATTTGAAAAACGACGACCAGGCGTTGGCGGAATTGCTGCAAAAAGAAAATCCCCGTGTGCTGGTGATGATCGCCGAGCAGAACATCGGCGACGCCGATCGTTTGCGCTATTTCGAAGTGGACCTGACTGCGGCGGAAACCGCGATCATCGAGCAATTTCGTGCGAAGGGTTTCGAAGTTGTCGATCCCGGCCAGGCGAAAGAAAATCAAAATCGCGATGCGGTTTTGAGCGCAATCGAGGGTGATGCGCGCAAAGCCGCGGCAATTGCAGCCGCGCAGCACGCCGAGTTGATCGTCACCGGCAAAGCTGCAGCCAAAGTTGCGACCGGCATCAATCTCGGCGGCATGAAATCATGCCAGGCTAATCTCACGGTGCGCGTGGTGCGCGCCGGCGATGCGCGTATTGTGGCAACGGCCAGCGAACATGCGGCGCATCCGCACATCGACGAGCTTACCGGCGGCACTTTGGCGATTCAAAAAGCCGCGAAAAAAGCCGGGGAGGGATTAATTACCAAAGTCGTCGCGGAAGCGCAAAAGAGTTTTTATAATGAGAACAGCGTCACCGTGCGCGTACAAGGCCATCAAAATTACGGCGAGCTGCAAAAATTCACCAACGTGATGAAGCATTACATTCGCGGCCTCAAAAATGTTTACGAACGCGGCAACGCGGCCGGCTACGCCACGCTCGACGTCAAAATCATCGGCAACGCGCAACAGTTGGCGCGCGAGCTGGCGAACAAGAATCTCGAGCCGTTTGAAGTCGACGTGATCAATGTCGCGGCCAATCGCCTCGACGTTAAAATAAAAACGCAAGCTGTGACGGCCTCGGAAGAAGTGGCGGCGCCGCCGGATTCGAGCGAGCGATAAAAAAATGCCCGGTCATTCAAGATGAACCTTAGATGAAGTGGGATAATGCGAAGGATTTCTCAAACCTATTTGCAAGGAGAAACGGCACGATGAAACGATCCGGAATCATATGGCTGGTGTTGGCGCTGTGCGTTTTGGCCGGGCTAAAGACCGGCGCCAATGCTCAGGAAAAAAGCGGTAAAAAACGCGTGGCAGTTTTTGTCTTTGAAGACAAAACCGATCACCGCTATCATTGGTGGAACGGCCAGCCTGTGGGCGACGGCATGTCGGACATGCTCGTCACCACGTTAGTGAAAAGCGGCAAATATCGCGTCATGGAACGGGCGCAAATGGAAAAGCTGTTGCAAGAACAAGGCCTCGGCATGTCCGGCGTGGTCACTCCGCAAACCGCCGCGCAAGCCGGTAAAATGCTGGGTGTGGAGCTGGCGATCATGGGCGCCGTGACCGAGTTCGGCTATAAAAAAGTTTCCACCGGCGGCGCGCTTAAGAAAATTGGCTTCGGCGGCAGCTTGGGCAAACAATCGGCCACCGTCGCGGTCGATGTGCGTTTTGTCGAGGTCAATAGCGGCGAAATTTTGACGGCGGAAAACATTCGCAAGGAAAAGTCGCGGGCCGACGTGAGTATCGACACCAGAGATATCCGGTTTGACAATGAAGCGCAATTCGACGAATCGCTGGTGGGCAAAGCTACGCGCGAAGCCATTGATGGCGTGGTGAAATTGCTCGACGAGCAAGGCGGGGGCAGCGGCGCTTGGGAAGCCAAAGTCGTGATGATGAAAGGCGCCGGCGTCATCATCAATTCCGGCAAAGAAGGCGGCGTCAAAGTCGGCGACGTGTTCGTGGTGGTGCGCAAAGGCGAGGATCTGATCGATCCCGACACCGGCGAATCTCTCGGCTCTTCCGAAGAAGAACTCGGCGTCATTCAAGTGACCGACAATAACTTCGGCGGCAAAGGCAAAGCCGCGGAATGCAAAGTGATTTCCGGCAGCGGCTTTGACAAGGGTGATGTGGTTAAAGAAAAGAAGTAGCGTTGACTGCGACTCCGGGATTCGTCCGAAAAACTGGTGGTATACAATCGCTTGAGGAAAGTTTTCTGGACCTGAACCCAACGCGGACAAGCCGCAACCAAAAAAGATTAACACGGAGAAAACAGAGCAAACAGAGCGGGTAGCGTCTGGAAAACTCCCTTTAGCTTTGTAATCTCTGTTTTCTCTGTGTTTATTTTTTTTTGCAACGATTGAACTTTTAATAGACTTAGGAGAAACCGACATGAAGTCTTCCCGTAATTCGCTGTTGTTTATTTTTGTAATGGCAGCTTCGCTCTTCGCCCATCCGGGCGTTAAAACCGTGAAAACTACCAACACCAAATTTCACGGCTTCCTGGGCACGATGATGAAAATGAGCGGCGGCAACAAAGCGCAAAACCTCACCACCTATCTCGAAGGCAGCCGCATGCGTTCCGATAACGCCGAGGAGGACGGCAAGCTCGCGTCTTCGAACCTCATCGATCTCGATCGCGAAGTGATGATCAACATCAATCACAAGAAAAAAGAATACACCGAAATGACTTTTGCGGAATTTAAAGAGATGATGGCCAAGATGAAGGAAAAAATGGCCGGCATGCAACCGCAAGCATCGCAAGGCTCTGCCGATGTCAAGATGGAGTTTGATTTCAAAGTCAACCGCACCGGCCAGAAGCAAAGCATTGCCGGGTTCAACGCTGAAAAAGTTATTCTCACCATGGAAGCCAAGGGCGAAAACCAGGCTGCCAACGCGCCGGCTGCAAAGGGCGGAATGATTATCACTTCCACACAATGGCTGACGAAGGACGCGCCCGGCAAAGCTGAAGCGATCGCGTTCGGCAAAAAGTTCGGGGAAAAAATGGGACTGGCTATGGGCGCAGACGGCGCGATGAATCAATGGCAGGCGCTTGCGGTGTTCAATCCGCAGTTGGCCAAGGCCGTCGAAAAATTATCGGAAGAAGGCAAGAAAATGGAAGGCGTCTCCGTCAAAAGCACCAGCGTATTTGAAACGTGGTCCGATCCCGGCGCACAAACCGGAGCGCCCGCTGCGAACGGAGAAAAAGCGCAAAGTCAGCCGCCTTCGGTTGGCGGTCTTTTGGGCGGTCTCGGCAAAAAAATGGCCCCCAAGCCCAAAGAGGGCAGCGCCCCCGGCCGCAGCGTGATGTTTGAATCCTCGGATGAGATCCAAGAGATCTCGACTGGAAGCTTCAGCGCGGAATTATTCTCCACGCCCGCCGGCTACAAAAAAGTCGAGCGCAAGATGTAGCGAAGGCAAAACGATTACGGGCAGAACTGCTGAATGACAGGTTTGATTGAGCGTCTGCCCAAAAGCAAGCAACCACCCCTGTCATCCTGTAAGGAACTTTTTAAGCATCAAGCACAGCGTCAGTGCGTCACAAGATTTCTGCTGAATGACAGGTTGGAATTACTTCTCACTTCTTACTTCTCACGTGCATGAGCATTTCCCGAGCTTCGCTTTTGCTTGGCGTTATCGTATCCGGGAGCATTCATCTCAGCTTGACTTATTCGCCCTATCCGCCGGCATTGGGCAAAATCAATTTTCTTTTGGGCAAAGCCGGCGAGGTGCGCATGCAGCAAATGCAAAGCACGGATTGGATTCCTGCGGCTTTGCAAATGCCGGTGCGCGAAGGCGACAAAATTCGAACGCAAACCGAAGCGCGCTGCGAAATCAAATTGAGCGACGGCAGCCTGGTTCGCATCGGCGAAAAATCTTTGTTTGATTTTGAAACTTCGCGCGTTGCTGCAGACCGCCGGCAATTCAATGCCTCGGTTTCCTATGGCAAAATTTGGGCGAATATTTTGAGCCTGTTTGGCAACAAGGAAAAGTTCGAGATCAAATCGCCGACCGCGGTGTGCGCCATTCGCGGCACGATTTACAGCATTGCGGCCGACAGCACCACGCGCGTGGCGGTGTATGACGGCCAGGTGGACATCGGCCCGAGTACGAGCCTGCGCGAAAAATTGCAACAGCAGGCGCCGCGCCCGGGCGCGCCGCAACAAGTGCCCGGCCCCACGCGAGTACCCGGCCCTTACCAAGTTACGCTCGAACAATGGGTGCGTCTGGTCGAAGGCGATCAAATGGAAATTCGCAACGATGGCCGTTATGCCCGGTCGCCGATCAACACCGCGCTGCAACAGCAGGATGATTGGGTGCAATGGAATCTGGCGCGCGACCGGGACGTTAAACGTTGACGGGCGTATATGGCCTTCCAATCGACCGCTTGCATGTGGTAATAAAGTTCAGTATTCTTTATAGAGTAAATGAGTAAATTTTATTTTGATTTTGAGTTGGCTGAAGGATGATCAATACATTAAAAGTTTACGAAGAGCTGCAGGAAACCTTCGAAGCTCCGGCGGCGCATAAAATCGCCAAGGTTATCGGCATGATCTATGAAGATCTGCAAAACACGGCGACCAAAACCGATTTTAACGAGCTGAAGGAGGTCGTGCAGGATCTCGCGCAGGCGCAAAAGCGCACTGAAATCAAGGTTGAAGAATTAGCTGAGGCGCAAAAGCGCACTGAAATCAAGGTTGAAGAATTAGCCGAGGCGCAAAAGCGCACTGAGATCAAGGTTGAAGAATTGGCCGAGGCGCAAAAGCGCACTGAAATCAAGGTTGAAGAATTGGCCGAGGCGCAAAAACGCACCGAAGTGAAAATAGAGCAACTGGCGGAAGCACAAAAAAGAACCGAACAAGAATTACACCAACTTGTGCTTGCGCATAAAGAAACTAAACAACAATTAGGCGGCTTGGCAACTGATTTTGGTTATACTCTCGAAAATTCAGCATACAAGTCCCTGCCCAAATTGCTCAAGCGCGATTATGGCATTTTGCTCAAAGGCCGCTTGAAACGGGAATATGTCGAAGATAAGTCCGGTGAATTTATCGAAGTCAACATCGTTGGCAAAGCCAGGCAGAACGGCAAAGAGCTTTTCATTGCCGGCGAAAGCAAAAGCAAGCTCTCCCGCAACGACGTGAATGAATTTATGCGCAAGAAGCTGAAACGAATGGAAGGCATGCACGATCATTTGTTCCCGATCATGGTAACGCATATGACTTCAGGGCATGAAGTGGAAGCCTACGCCAAAGAAAGAGGCATCGCCCTGTATTACTCTTATGATTTTTGACGCAGAAATATGAATTGACTGCGTCGCGCTCGTTGTTTATATTCCCATGCTCGCTATTTTGGCGGGCATTTTTTATTATTATTCCATTACGAAATCGATCCCTATTGTGAAAATCATCTCTATTGACCATTCGAGCACGGCGGCGGAATTGGGTTTGCAAGCCGGCGACGAAATTTATCGCATCAACGGCCAGCGCGTGCGCGACATTCTCGATTATCGTTTTCTCATCACCGACGAAGAAATCGAGATGGAAGTGCGGCGCGGCGGCGAGGCCACGGTTTATGAAATCGAAAAAGATGCGGACGATTCGCTGGGCGTGAATTTCGAGCCGATCAAAATCCGCAAGTGCGGCAACGATTGCATTTTTTGCTTCGTCGATCAGAACCCCAAAGGCATGCGCTCCACGATGTATTTCCGCGACGAGGATTTTCGCCTGTCGTTTCTTTCCGGCCATTACGTCACGCTCTCAAATCTCTCGCGCATGGAGCTGGAACGCATCGTGCGGCAGCGTTTGACCCCGTTGTTTGTTTCCGTGCATGCCACCGCGCCGGGGGTGCGGAAATTTTTATTGGGCATCGATTACGACGATCGCTTGCTCGATAAATTCACCTATCTCACGCAAAACGGCATTACGCTGAACACGCAAATCGTGTTGTGCCCGCAGCTCAACGACGGCGAGGTGTTGCACAAAACTTTGTGGGATTTGGCGAATTATTATCCCGGCGTGCGCAGCGTTGCGGTGGTGCCCGTGGGCTTGACGCAGCATCGTGAAGGGTTGACGCAAATCACGCCGGTGACGAAAGAATATGCCCAACAGTTTTTGCGCATTGCCGGCGAGTATGCCGTGCAGTTCAATCAAAAATTGGGCACGCATTTCGTTTATCCTTCGGATGAATTTTACATTCTTGCGGAGGAAGAAATTCCGCCGGCGAGCCGCTATGACGCTTTCGATCAAATGGAAAACGGCGTGGGCATGCTGCGCGATTTGGTAGATCATTTTCAGCGCGTGCAAAGCAAGCGCTTGCCGAAAAAACTGCCGGCGCCCACGAAAGTCACGCTGGTGACGGCAACGCTGGCAGCGGGATTCATCGAGCAAAACATCATGCCGCGACTGCGGCAGATCAAAAATTTTTTTCCGGAATTGCTCGTGGTTAAAAATAATTTTTATGGCGAAAGCATCACGGTCTCGGGTTTGTTGACCGGACAGGATATTTTTGCCGCATTGGAAAAGCGCGAATTGGGGCGGGCAGTTTTCCTGCCGCACAGTTGCGTGAACGATAAGCAAATCTTTTTGGATGATTGGAAGCTAGCGGATTTGCAAGCCCGGCTGGGCCTGCCGGTAGTACCGGTGAAGAATGATTTCAATCAACTCTTTACAGCTCTGAAAAATGCCTCTCATGAAGCGGAGCAGCCATCATGGCAATTGCTGAAATGAATCTCGAAGAGGTCTTGCAAACGATTGACAAGCTTCGCCCGGAAGAGCTGGAACTCGTCGAACAGCAGCTTGCGAAAGCCAAAGCCACAAATGGCATATCCACCACGCCGAAGACGCTGCTGGAAGATGAAAGGTTCATTTTTTCATTTGATGAGTATCAAGCTTTGTCGAGTGAGGAACTGCAAAAGTTGCAAGATTTGGCGTATGAAGAGTATCGGGATTGGATGTACGGCGAGATGGCAAAACGCCACGCCAGGTGGATGATCATATGCGGCGGCGTTGTTTTTGACTCATCACCCAAGCTTAAAGATTATCCTTCGGATGAAAGATTGGACGACATTGGAAAGCGTGTGGGGTTCGCTCCTTTTATTTTTGTTGCCAATCCTATTATAGAAGAATCTCAGTGGACGGCAATGGATGGCGGACAACGCACGACTAAGATTCTTGCGCCAATTGCGTAAATGATCGGCGCCGGGAGAGTATTGCCATGATCAAATCACTCGAAATAAAAAACTTCAAGTCCATCAAGCACTTGTCATTGGATTGCAAGAGAGTCAACCTCTTTATCGGCAAGCCCAATACTGGAAAGTCCAACTTGCTGGAGAGTGTGGGGATTTTTTCTCTGCCGTTTGCTTCCAGTGGTCTCAAGGATTTTATTCGTTTTGAAAATGTAGCGAACCTGTTTTATGATCAAAATGTGAATGAAAGAATAGAAATCATCGCTGACCGGATTTCTTTGGTGGTTTCATTTTTTCATGAGAAGCTCAGAATAAACCATACTCACCGGGATGCTAATGAAAGAGCAGTCACTTTTGAATCTGAATTCGATTACAGTGGAAAAGGAAATCTAGAATTTTCCCCCGCACAAATCAAATTTTATCGATTTTTGGCTTTGGAGAGATTTACGAGATGGGAGACGAGTTTTCTATTGCCGCCACGAGGAGAGAATCTCTTGCAAATCCTCCTCACCCACAAAGATTTGAGAAAAATTGCCGCCAACTTTTTCAGTGAATATGGTCTCAAAATGGCCTTAAAACCTCAGGAACAAAATATAGAAGTGCAAAAAGATTTTGAAGAAGTCATCGTCTCATATCCTTATTCACTGGTGTCCGATACCTTGCAGCGCGCCATCTTTTATCACGCCGCCATAGAAACCAACAAGGACTCGACCCTCATTTTCGAAGAGCCCGAAGCCCATTCATTTCCTTTTTACACAAAATTCTTGGCAGAACGAATCGCTTTGGATGCTTCCAATCAGTATTTCATCACCACGCACAATCCTTATTTTCTGTCCTCGGTTTTGGAAAAGACGCCGATAAGCGACGTCGCGATTTTCATAACATACATGGAAGATTACCAAACCAAGGTAAGGCCTATCGCGCTGGAAGAAATGCCGGAAATTCTCGATCTTGATGCCAGCGTGTTTTTTAACTTGGAGCGCTTTTTGGGGGAATTATGATCTATCTTGAATGCTACTCAGACAAAGCCCTGGTCAGCGCGTTTGGGATTCCCAAGAAAGAAATAAATCATGTTTACAGCAAGGGCAATATCTGCAATAGGTTGGCAAAAGGCAGAAATTGCATCGGCTTGGTTGACGAAGATCCGGAGAGTTCTCAGCCGAGTTACTTTCGAAAATTGCACACCGGTTCAAGGCAAAGTGAAATTGCGCTTTTTTATGATAAAGAATCGAATAATCGTATAATTGCGTTGTGTCCACGATTGGAAGAATGGATTTTAAAGGCAGCCAAAGAAGCCGGCGTGAACTTGGACAAATATGGTTTGCCAAACAAAGCAATCCCATTGCACGAAGTTATCAATTCAAGAGTCGATCATTTCAAAAAGCTCGTCGAAGATATCAAGACCAAGAGCCAAAGAATGAAAACTCTTGCTGGTTTTCTCCGCTCATGAAAAAAAAGCCCGTCGTCGCCATCATCGGCCGGCCCAATGTCGGCAAATCGACTTTGTTCAACCGCATTTTGAAGAAGCGCGCGGCAATCGTGCACGATTTGCCCGGCGTCACGCGCGACCGCCATTACGACGAAGCGGATTGGGCCGGGCATGAGTTCGTGCTCGTCGATACCGGCGGTTATTTCACCGGCAGCGACAATGTGATCGAGCGCGCCGTGCTCAAGCAAATTGAAGAAGCGATTGCCGAAGCGGCGGTAATCGTGTTCGTCGTCGATGCCCAAACCGGCGCCACGGCACTGGACGCCGAAATCGCGCGGCGGTTGCAACGCAACAACAAGCCGGTTCTGCTGGCCGCCAATAAAATCGACGATACGCGTCACGAGCCGGAGCGCGCAGATTTTTTTCGCCTGGGTTTGGGCGAGCCGGTCCCGGTCTCGGCTGCTACCGGCCGGGCCGTCGGCGATTTTTTGGATGCGCTCGTGGCTTTGTTGCCTTCGCGTGCACGAAAAGCCGCGACTGAAGCAGAAGCAGATAAAACCGAGCCGGACGATTTGCACCTTGCCATTGTGGGCCGGCCTAACGTCGGGAAATCTTCGTTGGTGAATGCCTTGCTCGGCCATGAACAAGTGATCGTCACCGAGGTGGCCGGCACGACGCGCGACGCGATCGATACCGGGCTGCGGTATAAAAATAAATCCCTGGTTTTGATTGATACCGCGGGCCTGCGCAAAACCGCGCGCGTGAAAGAAGCCGTGGAATTTTACAGCACGCTGCGCACGCGCGAAGCCATCCGGCGCTGCCACGTTGCCGTGGTGGTGGTGGACGCCGAGCAGGGGATCAGCGATCAGGATTTGCACATCGTGGTCGAAGTCGCCCGCTTCAACAAGGGCGTCATGATCGCGGTCAATAAGTGGGATTTGATTGAAAAAAGCCCGGGCAAGGCCGAGGCGTTTCGGCAAGAGGCGGAAGAACGGTTGCGCATTTACGATTATGCGCCGGTGATTTTTATTTCTGCCAAAACCAAGCAGCGCGTGTTCAAGCTCATGGATCTGTGCCTGGAGATTCACGCCGAACGCGGCAAAGAAGTTCGCACCGCCGAGCTCAACGAATTTTTGCAGGAGGCGCTGCAAAAATATTCGCCGCCTTCGATGGACCGGCGCGAAGTCAAAATCAAATACATGACCCAGGTGAAAATCAATCCGCAGGTGTTTGCGGTTTTTTGCAATCATCCGGAATCCGTGCCGCGCAATTATCGGCAATATATTGAAAAAAGATTCCGCAGCCGCTTCGGCTTTGCGGGCGTGCCGCTGACGTTCAACTATCGCAAAAAGTAGAGCCAATATGAGGATGATACGCAGAGTGTGTTGGATAATTACTCGATTATATCCCCCTAAATCCCCCCTCCAGGGGGGACTTTCAATGTGCCTCCTCGCATTATTTATTTTGTTATTATCGCGCCCGGGTGTTATGCTCGCGCAAGAGCCGATTAAATGCGGCTTTTCTGAAATCGCGGCGCTGCACACGGCGAGCGCACACGATGCACGCGCGCGCATCGTGCTGAAAGCCGCAGCGCAGCGCCCAGTCTTGCCGTTATCCTATATCACCCCGGACAATCGTTTTGAAATTCACTATACCCTAACCGGGCCGGACGCCGTCAATCCCAGCTCCACCAATTCCGCCGGCGTGCCGGATTTTATTTATGAGGCCGGCCTGGCCGCGCAACGCGCTTACAAACTGTTGGTGGATCCAGATTCATTGGGCATGCGGCCACATGCAAATGACAACGGCGCCGATGGGCCGCAATTTGATTTTTATATCAACAATCGCACAAATTCCGAATATGGCAGCACTGTGCCTGAATTTCAAGGCGCCAGCGGACCGGCGTATTGTTTGATTGATAATGATTTCGGTCCCGGCTATTACACGCAAGGCTTGGACGGCCTGCGCGTGACCGTGGCGCACGAATATTTTCATGCCGTGCAATTGAATTATTTTTTGCGCGATGAGGACGTTTACTTTTTTGAGATTTCCTCGGTTTGGTTTGAAGATTACGCTTACGACGACATCAACGATTATTATTCCTACTTGCGCAGTTGGTTTCGCGAGCTGGACAAGCCGCTCAACGAGCCCGACGGCAGCCACCAATATGGCTCGGGCATATGGCTGCATTATTTGATCAAACGCCTGGGCACGACCGAGGTCGTGCGTTTACTTTGGGAGCGGGTCATCAACGAGCCTTCGGTTTTTGCCATGCGCCACGTGTTGCAATCGCAGCCGTTCAACCTGCCTTTTGATCAAGCCATGCAGGAATTTTACACCTGGTGTTTTTTTACGGGCTATCGCGCCGATGCGGAAAAATATTTTGCCGAAGGGGAAAACTATCCGCTGATTCCGTTCATGGCTTCAAATTCTTTTCGCATTGCTGCCAACGAAAATCTCGACGGCAATCTCGCGCCGCTGGCGGCCCGCTTTTACCGCTTCATTCGCACCGGCCTGGATTTACAATTCGTCCTCAGCGAAGTTGCCGAGCCGGGACGCTGGAGCGTAACGACGATTACGGCCGATTCGGAAGAGGATTATTTGCTGAAAAGCGATCGCGCTTTTGCCCCCATCAGTGTGCCCGGCCAGAACCGCGAAGATACCGTGTTCGTTGCCATTGCCAATGTGGGCTTGCCGCCGAACGCCAATCAATCGCCGGCAGCGAGTTTTCAATTGCAAGTGCGCCTGGGCGAGCAACTGGATTTGCCGAATATCCTGGAGAAGCCGCGCCCCAATCCCATGCGCGTGAGCCGCGGCGATATTTTAAAAATTCCTTTCCGCCTGCAAGAGCGCGTGGAAGTGGAAGCGGTGATCTATCGCGAAGACGGCCGGGTGGTGTGGAACAAAATTTTTGGACGGTTGCCGGCCGGCCCGCATGAAGTGGTTTGGAACGGCGCCAACAATGCCGGTGAAAAAGTGAGCAGCGGAGTTTATCTGATGCGCTTGATCGCCGGCGGCTTTGTGGAATCCACCAAGTTCGCGCTGATTCATCAATAGCGAGGAATTGACTTTGGGGAATTTATTCGTTATACTCGGTTTGCATTTTTGAAAAATGCAGTTGAAAAAGAGAAGGTGATCATCATGGCTCGCGGGCGAGATTGGTTTTTGGGACTTTTGTTGCTGACGGCACTCGGCATTTTTCTTTTTTTCGTGGCTTCGATTTTCTTTGGGCCGTCTTCCAATGACGGTTTTGAATTGGCCACCGGGCAGCACCTCGGCATGGTCAAAGTCGAAGGCGTGATTCTGGAATCGGAACAAATCGTCAAAGACATCGAGCGCTTCGGTGAAGATGAAAATGCGGCGGCGTTGATCGTGCGCATCGATAGCCCGGGCGGCGGTGTGGCGGCCAGCCAGGAAATTTACGAAGCAATCAAAAAAGTGCGCGACCAGGGCAAATTTGTCATCGCTTCGATGGCCTCGGTGGCGGCCTCGGGCGGTTATTATGTTGCCTGCGGTGCGGATACCATCATGGCCAATCCCGGCACGACGACCGGCAGCATCGGCGTGATCGCGGAGTTGATCAATACCACCGAACTGTTGGACAAGATCGGCGTCAAATTCGAAATCATCAAAAGCGGCAAATACAAAGACAGCGGCTCGCCGTGGCGGCCCATGACGGAAGACGATCGCCGTTATTTTCAAAACTACGTGGACGACGCCTTCGATCAATTTGTCGAAGTCGTTTCCCGGGAACGCGGCCTGGAAAGAAGCGAAGTATTGAAGTATGCCGACGGACGCGTTTTCACCGGCCAGCAGGCGCTGGAGAACGATTTGATCGACGTGCTCGGCACCTATCAAGATGCGGTCGCATTGGCTGCGGAAGCGGCGGGCCTGGAGGGTAAGCCGCGCGTCATCACGCCGCGCAAACGCAAAGTCACGGTGTGGGATGTGATGTTCGGCGATTTGGAAGAATATTGGACGCGCATACAAACCCTGCCGGTGTTGCGCTATCAAATGGTTTTATAATTTTATTACTGAAGCCAATATCCCATAAACGTTCGTGAAGGAGGTGAAGCACCTTGCCCAGCGGCAAAAAACGCAAGCGTCATAAAATGGCTACGCACAAGCGCAAGAAGCGTTTGAGAAAAAATCGTCATAAGAAAAAATTGAGATAAGCACCGGGCGTTTTGCGGCGCAGTTGAAAATTTTCGCGCGACAAAACGCCCTTGCTTTGTTTCCTCCCTTTTTCGCCGGTTAGGACATGGCTGCGCAACGGCATTTTAAAATCCTGCTCATCGACGACACCGTCCGGATGCACGACTTGGTGCGTGCCCACCTGGAACGCTCTGGTTACAAGCTGCTTTCCGCTTACGACGGCGCCGAAGGCCTGCAAGCGGTGCTGGCGCACCGGCCCGATTTGGTGTTGCTGGATTACGTCATGCCGCAGATGAACGGGGTGGAAGTTTTTCACGAGCTTAAGCAGAATCAGCTTTATCAAGAAGTGCGCGATACGCCGATCATCATGCTCACCGCCAAGCAGGATGACGGCGCCACCAAAACCGCTTTGCTCGAGCAAGGCGTGAGCGCTTATTTGCAAAAGCCGTTCGGCTTGCGGGAATTGATGAATGTCATCGAAAATCTTTTCATTATTCACGACATTCAGCTCCGCAACCGCCAATTGGCCGGCGAAATCCAATCCACGCGCGATTATCTCGAGTTGCTGATGCGCACTGCGCCCATCGGCATTTTCTCCACGGACGCCGAGGGCCGCTTGCGGCAAGCCAATCGCGTGCTGGCGCGCTTGCTCGGAAATGATGAAAAGGCCCTGACGGGATTGACCGTTTTCGATGCGCCCGAGTTGCGCGACACGTTTCTGCGCACCGCGGTCGCGCGCGTGCTCACTGGCCAAATCTCATGGCGCATCCGCAATTTTCATTTCACCAAACCCGGCGAAAGCCATCGCGTGCTCAACGTGCACAGCGTGCCGCTGTCCAAGCCTTCCGGCGAATTGGCAGGCGTCGTCGGCGTGGTGGAAGACGTGACGGAAACGCAGAAGCGCGACGAGCAGTTGCAAATGCTGTCGACCGTCGGTTTGGCGCTGCAAAGCGTGATCGACGTGGACGATTTGCTGCATTTGATTTTGACCGCGATCACCGCCGGCCCGGCTTTTGGCTTCACGCGCGCGACGATTTTTTTAATGGACCGCACGCGCCAGCATCTGTTGGGAAAAATGGGAGTGGGCGCGGCCAACGGCGAAGAAGCCCGGCGCGTGTGGGAAGACCTAGCGAAAGAACACATTTCGCTCGAGGACTTTCTGGAAAAATACGGCAAGCACCGGCCCAAAACGCCCACGCCTTTCGATGCGCTGGTGCGGCAGCAATCCCTTGCCCTCGATTTGAAAGAATCCGAATTTCTCCGGCAAATTTTGCAGCGCCGGCCCTATCGCGGCCTGCCGGATCAGCGCGATTCTTCCGCGTGCCAGGAGATTTTTTCCGCGCTGCAGCTTTCCGATTTTGTCGCCGTGCCGCTGGTGGCCAAGGACTATTTAATCGGCTTCATCATTGCCGACAATCTGTACAGCAACCTGCCCATCGATGCCGATCACGTTTCTTTGCTTGAATTATTTGCCAGTCAGGCGGCGCAGGCCATTGAGAAAGCCGAAACCTATCGCCGGTTGGCGCTGGAAAAACGCAAGCTCGAGCACGCCTACGAAGAATTGCAGGTCACGCACAAACGCCTGGTGCACGCCGAGCGCCTGGCTGCTATCGGCAAAATGGCGGCGCACGTGGCGCATGAAATTCGCAATCCACTCGTCACCATCGGCGGATTTGCGCGCTCGCTCAACCGCCCGACTCAGGATGCCAAAACCATGCAAGCCACGGCCGCCATCATCGCCGACGAAGTGATTCGTTTGGAAAGAATCCTGGCCGACGTGCTGGATTTCACGCGGCTGCCCTCTTCCGCGCGGCAAAACGTGGATCTCAATCGCATCGTGGGCGAAGTTTGCACGTTGCTGGAAGAAGAAGCCACAACCAATCGGGTGACGCTCAAACAAAACCTCGAGACCGCCTTGCCTAACATGCAGCTTGATCCGGTGCAGATGAATCAATTGTTGATTAACCTGGTGCGCAACGGCATCCAAGCCATGACCGGCAGCGGCGAAGTGGAAATCACCACGTATCGGTTTTCGCCCCTCAAGCATCGCCTGCTCGTGCGCGACACCGGCTGCGGCATCAAGCCGGAGCTGATGGACAACATCTTCACGCCCTTTTTTACGACGAAACCACATGGCACCGGCTTGGGGCTGGCTATTTGCCGGCAGATTGTCAACGAGCATGGCGGCGAAATCACGGTGCAATCCGAAGTTGACAAAGGAACGAGTTTTATTATCGATCTTCCCTGCAATCCTCAATCCGCTCTGGAAAAAGCCAAAACGGATCTGATTGACGAAATCGAGATCGCTTCAACCTCAGCTTCACCGTATTTGATTTAAGCAGCAATCAAGATTAGCGCATGCCAGAAACGCCTCCACTTTTCCCGGCTCCCGCGCGCGATCTGCTCACGATCTCCGAGCTGACGCGCACGATCAAGCTGGTGCTGGAAAATGAGCTGCCGGCGGTTTGGGCCGGGGGCGAAATTTCCAATTTCAAGCGGCATGATTCCGGGCATTTTTATTTTTCGTTGAAAGACGAGGGCGCGCAAATTCCGTCCGTGATGTGGGCCGGGCGGAACCGCGGATTATATTTCGTGCCGCGCGACGGCATGCAAGTGATCGTGCACGGCCGGGTTGCAGTTTATGAAAAGCGCGGTTATTATCAGCTCGAAGTTTGGCAAATGCAGCCCGCGGGCGCAGGCGCGTTGCAAGCCGCTTTCGAGCAACTCAAAAGAAGATTGGCGGAAGAAGGGCTTTTCGAGGCGGCGCATAAAATTCCGCTGCCCGGCTTTCCACAGCGTATCGGCCTGGTCACTTCCACGACGGGCGCGGCGATTCGCGATTTGATCAGCGGGTTGCGCCGGCGCTGGCCGGGCCTCAAAATCGTCTTGCGCCCGGTGCGCGTGCAAGGCAAGAGCGCGGCGTTGGAAATTGCGCAGGCGATTACGGAATTTAATGAATATGGAGAAGTCGATTTGCTGATCGTAGGACGGGGAGGAGGTTCGCTCGAAGATTTGTGGCCGTTCAACGAAGAGATCGTGGCGCGCGCGATTTATGCCAGCATGCTGCCGGTGATTTCCGCGGTCGGCCATGAAATTGATTTCAGCATCAGCGATTTTGTTGCGGACGTGCGTGCGGCCACTCCTTCTGCAGCCGCGGAGGTCGCCGTGCCTGAGGCGCGCGAAATGCGGCGTGCATTGCGCCACCAGATGCAGCGCGCATTGCTGCATTTGCAAAGACGCATGCACATTTACCGCGAGCGCCTGCAACGGCTGCAGCGCAGTTACGGCATGCGGCGGCCCGCCGACGTTCTACGGCAACGCCGGCAGGAATTGGACGAATTGCAACGTTGTTTAATTCAAGCCATGCGTCAAATCTTCCGCCACCAACAAAACCGCTTGACCCATGCCTATCAGCGCTTGCAAGCACTCAGCCACGACAACGTGCTGCGCCGCGGTTTTGCACTCATTTGGCGGGAAAAGAATAACGAGCTCGTGCGCGACGCCGGGGCGGTTCCAACGGAAGAAATGGTGCGCATCCAATTCGCGCGCAGCGCGCTGCACGCGCTCGTGAAAAATAAAATTGCGGAGTAGAGCCAAACGCGCGGCGAACAGTGATCATAAAAATCTGTAGCCTAAAATGTCATCCTGTATTGAACCCGAAAGAGCCTTGCGGCTTTTTAAGCTTCAAGCACAAACGTTTGCAAAATGAAGAAAAATTCCAAACTTCCTGCTGCGGCCGATCCGGCTTTTGATTTTGAAGCAGCCCTGCAGCGCCTCGACGACATCGTGCAGCAACTTGAGCGCGGCGAAATTGTGCTGGATCATGCCATTCAAATTTTTGAAGAGGGCATGGAACTCTATCGCCGCTGCTCCAAGCGCTTGCAGGAGGCGGAGAAAAAAATCGAGCGCCTGGTGAAAACCGAGGGAGGTTTTCAACTAGAGCTCATGGAAGACGCGGAAGAAGAAGAATAATTTTTTAATGCGTAAAACGTAAGGCGTAAAACGTAAGAGCCAGAGGTAATCTAGCAATTCGGAAACACTTCTACGCGAACACACGATCATGCGCTTCGCCATTCTTGCCAATTTGCGCCATTCCGCCATCAAGGACATCGTGCCGCAATGGCTCACATGGTTGTCGCGTTATGCCGAGCTGGTGGTGGCGGATGATCTGGCGAGATTTTTAGCTTTGCCTTTGGCCAGCACGACCATCGCTCCGCGTCTGCAAGTTTTTCAGGGCTGCGACCTGGCGATTTCCCTCGGCGGCGACGGTACGATTCTCTCGGCCGCACACATGATTGGCCGGGCGGGCGTGCCAATCCTGGGCGTAAAATTTGGTGGCCTGGGTTTTTTAGTGCAGATCGGTCCGGATGAATTTTATCCCGCCATGGAAAGCATTCTTGCCGGAAACTATGACATTCAAAACCGCATGGTTTTGGAAGCGCGCATTTTGACCAAGCCGGCCGCAGCGCCGCTGTACGCCATGAACGATTTCGTCATCGATCGCGGCGGGCACTTTCGTCTGGTGCACTTGCAAACGGATATCGACAATGAGTTTTTGAACACCTACATCGCCGACGGTTTGATTATTTCCACGCCCACCGGTTCGACCGCATATTCGCTTTCCGCCGGCGGGCCGATTTTGTCTCCTGAAATGAATGCGATGGTCATCACGCCGATTTGCCCGCATTCGCTCAGCGCCCGGCCCGTGGTCATTCCCGATGAAAAAATTGTGCGCGTGGAATTGAGCGGCGGCGAGGTTGCCATCAATCTCTCCGCCGACGGCCAGATGATTTGCAAAATTGCGCCGGGCACGCCGGTGGAAATTCGCAAAGCGGATTATGCCATCAAGCTCGTGCGCAAAACCGGGCCAAATTCCGCCGGGTTTTATGACATGCTGCGCGCGAAATTGCATTGGGGAGAAGACGTGAGGAAGTGAAGGAGAAAGCAAATGGGCAATTCTGATAAGCGATGGATTATTCAAGATCGCGACGGAAATAATGTTTATCTTACTGAAGAGCGATGGGCTCACATTATTGACTCGTTGAATCATTCTGAAATGGCGGAGTATGAAGAATGCCTAAAAACGGCGATTCAAAAAGGGCGCAGACGACAAGAGCCGCTCAATCCCCGCAAGTATCGTTATGTTCATCCTTATGATAACTTGCCGAATGGGATGAATCATGTCGTTGCGATTGTGCTGTTTGGTTTCGATGTGAATGAAAAAGGGGAAACTGTTCCGAACAATTTTGTTGCGACTGCTTTTTTCAAGCATATCATTTTGAAAGGTAGTAGTAGAGCATGAACCAGTCTCCGACATATTCTTATGACAAGGAAGCAGATGTTTTATACATCTCCTTTTCCCGGGGCGAGAAAGCCACAGCCGCAGTGGAATTAAATGATAATATCTTGCTGCGGTTCAATCGTGATGAGAAACGGGCCATTGGCTTGACGCTGATGGATTATTCCGTACTCATTCAACTGACAAATTTAGGGCCGCGGAGTTTTCCGTTGTACGGTTTGAAAGAGCTTGAGCCGGAATGGCAAGAAATGGTGATTGAAATGGTCACGAAGCCGCCCGTAAATCAAATCTTGAAGATTTCAAGTTATACGCCATCACTTTCGGAAACCATTCCGATTACTTCTGTAGTGAAGCCGCCAATTGCAATCGCGGCGTGAGGCGCTTTGTTTGCATCTTCTTTGAGAATCTAAAGCAATCAAACAAACCGTAATCAATGGTTTAAATCATGAACAAATTCTTTCATTCGTGAAACCCTCCGAAGAAACCGAAAACCTCGCCAAAGACGAGGCCAGCACCCCTCTGATGCGGCAATATCTCGCGATCAAAGCGCAGCATCAGGATGCGATTTTGTTTTTTCGCATGGGCGATTTTTATGAGATGTTTTATGACGACGCCAAAACCGCCAGCACCGTGCTGGGGCTGACGCTCACCGCACGCGCGCACGGCAAGGCTGCGGAGGTGCCGCTGGCAGGCTTTCCGCATCACGCCCTCGAAACTTATCTCAACAAAATGGTACGCGCCGGCCATCGCGTGGCCATCTGCGAACAGACCGAAGATCCCAAGCTTGCCAAAATAGTGGTCAAACGTGAAGTCACAGAGATTGTTACGCCCGGCACGGCGCTGGCCGACGGTTTGTTGAACAGCCGGCGCAACAATTTTTTGCTGGCGATTTACCCTGCCAAAAAAATGATCGGACTGGCGCAGCTCGATTTTTCCACCGGCGAATTTTTAGTCGAGGAAGTTCCCGGTGAAAATTTGAAAGAAATTTTGCAAGACATCGAACCTGCGGAAATTTTGATTGCGACGGAATATGCAGACTGGCTGCAACAACAATTGCGCAACGTTTCCGGCGCGCTGGTGACGGCGCGTGACGGCTGGCTGTTTGCTTATGATCATGCTTATTCAATTTTGACGCGCCATTTTCGCACCCTCACGCTCAAAGGTTTTGGCTGTGATGATTTGACCTGTGGCGTGAGCGCGGCCGGCGCGACCCTGTCTTACGTGTCTGAAACGCAAAAAGGCCGCATCGATCACATCACTCATATGGCGCGCCGCCAGCAACACGAATTTGTAGGATTGGATCCGGCCACGCGCCGCAATTTGGAATTGGTGCGCTCGCTGCGCGGCGAGGCCCAGCACGCCACTTTGCTAAACGTATTGGATCGCACGCGCACGGCCATGGGCGGCCGCATGCTGGTGCAATGGATTTTGCATCCGCTGCGAAACCTCGAGGCCATCCGTGAGCGCCACGAGGCCCTGGAAGAGTTCATCGCCAACCAGCGCGTGCGCGAGGGCATCGCCGAAATTCTGCGCGGCCTCGGCGATCTCGAAAGATTGATTTCCAAAGTTAGCACGGCGCGCGCCAATGCGCGGGAATTGTCGGCAGTGCGCGCGGTGCAAGAGCAAATGCCGGGTCTGAAAAATTTATTACAAAAATTCGAAAGCCGGCTATTGCACGACAACATGAACGTGCTGGAACCGTTGCCGGAATTAACCGAAGAATTGCGCCGTGCGCTGGTGGAAGACCCGCCTCTGTCCATTACGGAAGGAAATATTTTCCGGCCGGGTTATTCCGTGGAGCTCGATCAACTGCACCATTTAACCGCACACGGCAAAGATTGGATCGCCAGGCTGCAAACCAGCGAACGCGAGCGCACCGGCATCAGCTCATTGAAAGTTGGCTACAACAGAGTCTTCGGCTATTATATCGAAGTCACCAATCCCAATCTTGCCAAAGTGCCGGACGCATACATTCGCAAGCAAACTTTGTCGAATGCCGAGCGCTATATTACACCGGAATTGAAAGAATATGAAGAACAGGTGTTGCAGGCCGAAGAAAAAATGGTGGCGCTGGAATATCGGCTTTTCGAGGCCTTGCGCCAAAAGGTGGCAACGCAGGCCGCATCGTTGCAGCGCAACGCGCGCGCGCTGGCGACGATAGATTGCTTGCTCTCTCTCGCGGAATTGGCGCAAGCGCAAAAGTACGTGCGCCCGGTCATCGACGACTCCTCGATCATTGATATCAAACAAGGCCGGCATCCGGTGGTGGAAAAATTGCTGCCGTTTGGTGAAGCCTTTGTGCCGAATGATACTTATTTAGACGAGTTGAGTCATCAAATTCTTTTGATCACCGGACCAAATATGGCGGGCAAATCGACTTATTTGCGGCAAGTGGCCTTGATCATTTTAATGGCGCAAATGGGATCATTCGTGCCGGCGGCGGAAGCGCGCATTGGCGTGGCCGACAAAATTTTTACGCGCGTGGGCGCTTCGGACAATCTCGCCGGCGGCGAAAGCACATTCTTGGTGGAGATGAATGAAACGGCAAATATTCTGAACAATGCCACGGCGCGCAGCTTGGTGTTGTTGGATGAAATCGGCCGCGGCACCAGCACGTATGACGGCTTGTCGATCGCGTGGGCCGTGGTTGAATATATGCACGACAATCCTAAAGTCGCGGCGCGCACGCTGTTTGCCACGCATTATCACGAATTGATGGAATTGGCCAATCGCCATGGCCGCGTGAAAAATTATAATGTGTTGGTGAAAGAATGGGGCGATCAAGTGGTGTTTCTGCGCCGGATTGTGGAAGGCGGATGTGATCACAGTTACGGCATACAAGTTGCTCAACTTGCCGGCATGCCTGCGCCCGTGATTCAACGCGCCAAACAAGTTTTGACGAAATTAGAACAACAATCCCTCGAACGCGCCAATTTGCCTGAAGGCAAAAACAATTCGCTTGCAATTGCCCAACAGGTTGATTTATTTTCTGAACAAGAGTTCAGTTTGCGCGAAGAACTGTTGGCCTTAGAAATTGATACGATGACACCTTTGCAAGCTCTGCAAAAGCTGGCAGAGTTGCAAAAAGTCGTGGTCAAGGGGAAACCCTTTGTTGGATCGTAAGTTGAAAAGATAGTTGAGCATCTTTAGAATAGAGAAGGGGTTAAAGCTAACAATGCGATTCGAATGGGATGAGAACAAAAACGAAGAAAACGTTCGACATCATGGTATCGACTTTGCTGATGTCACGGTGATGTTTGCTTATCCTATGCTCACTCAATTGGATGAGCGAAAGGACTATGGGGAAGATCGTTGGGTCAGTATAGGTATGTTAGTCGATGGAATCGCTGTGGTCGTTTGGACGGAACGCGAAGGTGATATCGTTCGCATTATTTCAGCACGAAAGGTCAATAAATATGAGCGCAAGAGTTATGAAGCCTATCTCACGAACCGATTGGGACCGTTTAGCTAAAATGACGGATGAGGAGATCGATTATTCCGATATTCCTCCTTTAACGGAAGCATTCTTTTCGGGTGCAAAGTTGGTGTTACCGAATACCGTAGAACTCGATCCAGAGGTATTGGCTTGGTTCAAGAAACAGGAGCAGGATTATTCGGTGCTTATTAATAAGGTTCTTCGGAAGTACATTGAAGTGCAACAAATCGCATAGAAAGCCCTTTACATTGAGAGAGCTCATGAAGACCAAACACTATTTATCGCTATTCTCCACAATCTACTTTCTTACTTCCGCCCTCTGTTTCGCCGGAGATAGCTTCCGCACCGCGAAATATGGCGGAGAATTTTTGACCTTGGGCGCGGGCGGGCGCGGTCTCGGAATGGGCGGGGCTTTTTCCGCGCTGGCGAATGATGTCACCGCCGGTTATTGGAATCCTGCGGGCTTGGCCCGGCTCGAATATCCGCAAATCATGCTGATGCACTCTGAACAATTCGGCGGCGTGATCAATTATAATTATGGCAGTTTCGCCATGCCCGTGGGCGAGAAACGTACTTTGGGACTAGGCTTGATTCGCTTGGGCGTGGATGATATTATCGTAACCAAGCTCACCAATCCGCAGCTTAAGTTGGGCGATATTTATATCGATGAAAACGGCGTAACCCGCATCAACACGCCATATAATGCGGGCAGCATTTCGGATGCTGAATATGCCCTGTTTTTAAGTTATGCCGTGCAAAAAAATCAAAGATGGTCCTGGGGCGCGAACGTCAAAATCATTCACAAAAGTGTGGGCGACAATTCTGCTTGGGGTTTGGGATTCGATCTCGCGACCTTGTTGAAGCCGGTGGGCAATTTGCAAGTCGGATTGAATTTGCAAGATATTACCACTACGGTTTTGGCCTGGAACAGCGGCACGCGCGAAATCATTATTCCGACTTTGAAAGCCGGCCTTGCTTATCCGATCCGCTTCGCAAGTTTGAAGGGATATATGGCGCCGGCTCTGGATTTTGACGTGCGTTTCGAAGGCCGCGATTTTGCCTCGCAGTTTTCCGCCGGCCCGGTGAGTGTCGATTCGCACCTGGGCTGGGAATACCAATTCCGCGACGTGGTTGCTTTGCGTGTGGGTTCGGACGTTGGCCACTTCACCGCGGGCGCGGGCCTGCTGCTGCAGAAATTCCAGTTTGATTATGCTTTTTTGAGCCATGATGATTTGGGCAATTCGCACCGGGTATCGGCGCGCTTTTCTTTTGAGAATCCCAAATCTCGCCGCCAGCAATGAGGAGGGGGAAAGCTCGTACTTGAAAAACTTCAGGGTAAATCGCCTTGAAGTTTTTTTTTGCACAACACTAAAAATATGGTGTTCGCATACTCACGAAGAGCGCCATGCTCCGTAAAAATTACCAAAAAATTTCATTGTATGTTAGCAGGGGTTTTTGTAAAATCTAACTTAATTGTTAATTGCAACTTAATGCAGGATTTAACCGGCGCTAAGTAACTGCCGGTACGATTACAATCATCCAACTCAAAAGTCAAATCGTATGATGATGAGCTCAAATTTAGCCGGAACCTGCAGCTTATGATTACCAGTATGACGGGCTTTGGCCGGGGAGATGAAGTGCGCGACGGCTTTTCTTGTCAGGTCGAAGTGCGCTCGTTGAACCATCGTTTTTTGGACGTGGTGTTGAAATTGCCTCGCGGCTTGAGTTTATATGAAGAAACCGCGAAAGAAATTGTACGCAAGCATATTTCGCGCGGTCGCATCAATTTATCGGTGAGCTTGACCAGCGAGCATGATACCGGTTTCGGCTTGCGCATCGATGCCGAGGCGGCATTGCAATATAAGCGCCTGTTGGAAACACTGCGCGAGTCACTTGGCCTGGCGGGCCCGATCACGATCGACCATCTCCTGCACTTTTCCGAAGTGTTGACCCTGGAAAATTCGATAGAGCTGCCCGAGCAAGCATGGGAATGCGTGCAATGCGCCATTGAAAAAGCGGTTTTGGATTTGAACGAAATGCGGCAGCGTGAGGGCGTGGAAATCTTGAGCGATTTGATCACCCGCCTCAAAATTTTAGATGAGAACTTGAACGAAATCGAGGCGCGTTCTTTTGCCCGGCGCAAGGAAGAATTTCAAAAGTTATATCAGCGCGTGCAAGAATACATTGCTGCGCGCGAGCTGGATCCCATGCGCCTGGAGCAGGAAGTGGCCCTGCTGGCGGATCGTGTGGACGTCACCGAAGAGTGCATTCGTTTCCGCAGCCACAACAAAGTGTTTCAGGAAGCGATGCAAGACCGCGAAGCTTCCGGCCGGAAGCTGAATTTTCTGTTGCAAGAAATGAATCGCGAGGCCAATACGATTGGCGCCAAAGCGAACGACGCTGCCATCGCGCATTTGGTGGTGAACGTCAAAGAAGAAGTGGAAAAGCTGCGCGAACAGATTCAAAATATCGAGTAAATGCCATGGCTGCCCCGCAACTTCGCTCTGCCTCGACTGCCGGGTCCGGCTGCAAACATGGTTTTCTGGTGGTTTTGTCCGCGCCTTCCGGGGGAGGAAAAACCACGATTCTCAAGCATCTGCTGGCAAGCGGTGACCCGAATTTTCAGTATTCGGTTTCGGCGACGACACGGCAAGCGCGATTAGGTGAGAAGCATGGGCATGACTATTATTTTCTGACGCCGGAAGAATTTCACCGCCGCGCGGCGGCGGGTGAATTCCTTGAATATGCGCTGGTGCATGGCAATTATTACGGCACGCCGCGAGAGACCGTCGAACGGTGGATGACGCAGGGCAAAATCGTGTTGCTGGATTTGGATGTGCAGGGCGGATTGAACGTGAAGCGCCAAATGGGCGAGCGCGCCGTGTTGATTTTCATTCAACCGCCTTCTTTGGAAGCCTTGCGCGAGCGCCTGGCGATTCGCAACACCGACAAGCCGGAAGACATTGCGGCGCGGCTGGAGACGGCGCGCGAGGAATTGCGGCAAGCGCAGTTTTACGATCATCGCGCCGTGAATAAAGATTTGGAACAAACGATTCAACAGGTGCGGGAAATTCTCGCGCCATATTGTTAGCCCCGCGGCAAGCCGGCGGCGCTATCCCGAACCGAGGTCAAGTGGAGACTGTAAGCATGATTAATACCGTTCCTTTGGAAGACTTGGAAAAACACGCGAACAACGTTTACGAGGCCATCGTGGTGATCGCCAAGCGTGCGCGGCAGATCAACGACGAGCAAAAACGGTTCATCGAGCAAGAGTTAGGCTACGACAGTACGGCGGACAGCGTCCACGCCGACGATTCCGACGCGGAGTTGGAAGAGAATCACGAAGACCGCCGCATCACGCCGGTTAAAGTTTTTCGCCTGCCCAAGCCGACGTCGATCTCGCTGGACGAGATGCTGAACGGCAAGTTAAGCTTTCAATACCAAGAACCGCTGCCCGGAGAGAATTGAAGTGCTGTTCTCCGGCCGGAAAATCGCGCTGGGCGTAAGCGGCGGCATCGCGACTTACAAAAGCTGCGAATTGGCGCGCGCGCTGTGCCGGCGCGGCGCAGAAGTGCGGGTAATGATGACACCCGCAGCGCAAGCGTTCGTGGGGCCGGTGACCTTTGCCGCGCTAACCGAACATCCCGTTTTGCTCGATCATTTGGCCCTCGGCAGCGCCGGAGAAATCGAACACATTCGGTGGTCGCGCTGGGCCGAAGCGATCGTGGTTTGCCCGGCAACGGCAAATACGATCGCGCGGTTGGCAAATGGTTTTGCCGATGAGCCGATTAGCGCCACGATTCGAGCCGCGCGCGTGCCGGTGGTGATCTGCCCGGCGATGAATGGGGTTATGTGGGAAGACCGCCTGGTGCAAAACAATCTTCTGCGTTTGCGTGAAAACGGCTATCGCGTCGTCGCTCCGGAATTTGGCGCGCTGGCAACGACTGCGGAAGGAGAGGGATGGGGCCGGCTGGCAAGGTTGGATTGGATTCTGACGGAAATTTTGTCGGCGTTGCAGCCGCATCAGCCGTTGACGGGCAAAAAAGTTTTGGTCACTGCGGGCCGTACGGAAGAATACTTGGATCCGGTGCGCATGCTCACCAATCCTGCCACCGGCAAAATGGGTTTTGCTGTTGCAGAAGCTGCAGTCGCCTTGGGCGCAAGAGAAGTCGTGATGGTGCATGGCCCAACGCATTTGCCTTCGCCGTACAAAGTCAAAATGGTGCCGGTGACTTCCGCCGCAGAAATGGCGCAAGCTGCGTTCGAGTATTATGAAGGGGCCGACATTTTGGTCATGTCGGCTGCGGTTTCGGATTATCGCCCGCGCTTGCTGGCTTCCGAAAAAATTAAAAAGTCTTCGGGCGAAATCGCACTCGCGTTGGAAGCGACCGAAGATATTTTGCTGGCCCTGGGCGAAAGAAAGACCAAAGCGCTGCATGTCGGTTTCGCGGTTGAAACGGAAAACGAGCAACAAAACGCCGGCGACAAGCTGCGACGCAAAAATTTGGATTTGATCGTGTTGAACAATCCCAAGCACGAAGGCGCAGGCTTTGGCACAGAGACCAATCAAGTCGTGATGATCGATCGCAATCATGAAATAGAAGCATTGCCCAAGCTGTCGAAATTGGAAGTCGCGTTTCATATTTTTAGGCGAGTGGTGGCTTTGGCCGGTCGAACGTAGCGCAGACCTCCTGTCTGCTGACGTTGTTGCGAAGCAGGCTGGAAGCCTGCGCTACCTCGAACGACAATACAGATCAAAACACTTCGGCACTTTTTATTTTGAACGAACACAAAGACAGCCGCGAAGGCAATCTCAAAAAGCTGCCCCTGGATCAAATTATTGACCGTTTGCCGCCGCAAGATTTGCATGCGGAACGCGCCGTGCTCGGCGCGATGCTGCAAGAAAGCGGCGCCGTGAGCAAAGCTTTCGAAATTTTGGAAGATTGGGCGTTTTACACCAGCGACCATCAAAAAATCTTCCAAGCCATGCAGGCTTTGTTCGAGCACAATCATCCCATTGACGTGCTCACGGCGGCGGCGCAGTTGCAGCGCATGCAGACGCTCGACAGCGTGGGCGGAAATTATTATCTGACGGAATTGGTCGCGAGCGTGCCCTCGGCGGCAAACGTCGAATATCACGCCCGCATTGTGCTCGAAAAAGCGTTGCTGCGCCGGCTCATCGGCGTGTCCACGGAAATTTCTTCGGAAGCGTTCGAGGCCAAAGAGCCGGTCGATGAGCTGCTGGATAAAGCGGAACAGCGCATTTTTGCCTTGTCGGAACGCGGCTTGCGTCGCGGCTTTGAATCCATCAATCCGGTGTTGCACAAAACTTTCGAGCAAATTGAATCTTATCACAAACGCGGGGGCGGCGTCACCGGCGTGGCCACCGGCTTCAAAGATTTGGATGAAATCACTTCGGGAATGCAGCCTGCGGATCTCATCATCGTGGCGGGGCGGCCTTCGATGGGAAAGACGGCTTTTTGTTTGAACATCGCGCGCAACGTTGCAGTCGATGCCAAAGTGGGCGTGGGCATTTTCTCGCTGGAAATGGCCAACTATCAATTGGCCATGCGTATGTTGTGCAGCGAAGCGCGCGTCAATTCGCATCTGGTGCGCACGGGCAAATTGCCGCGCGAGCATTTCTCGCGCCTGGTGCGCGGGGTGGGACGGTTGGCGGAGGCGCCGTTGTTCATCGACGACACGCCTGCGCTCTCGGTGATGGAGATTCGCGCGAAGGCACGGCGCCTAGTGGCGGAAAAAAAAGTCGGCATGTTCATCGTCGATTATTTGCAACTCGTGCGCGGCCCGCGCACGGCGGAAAGCCGGCAGGTTGAAATCTCGATGATCTCGCAGGCGCTCAAAGCGCTGGCGAAAGAACTGAGTGTGCCGGTGATCGCGCTGTCGCAGCTTTCGCGCGCGGTCGAGCAACGCACCGGCGACAAGCGGCCGCAGCTTTCCGATTTGCGCGAATCCGGCGCCATCGAACAGGATGCGGACGTAGTCATGTTTATTTATCGCCCGGAAGTCTACACCAAAGAATTGAACGACAGCACCGCCGAAATCATCATCGGCAAACAAAGAAACGGCCCGACCGGCACGATCAATTTGATGTTCTTGAAAGATTATGTGTTGTTCGCGAACTTGGATCGCTTCAGCTCCGAACCCGCAACCGTGGTCAGCGAATCGCCTTTTTAGGTAAAGCTTACGACACGGTATGGCGAAACCATCTAATGGACTTGCTGCTGGGGATGCTATACCATGAATACGATAAATCTTGACAAGACTTTCAGCCATATTCTGCGCCGTCTCAAACGTTACAGCCATAAAGAAGTCGATTATGACTTGTTGCAGCGCGCGTATGAGTTCAGCCGGGAATCGCATCGCCACCAGTTGCGCAAATCCGGCGCGCCCTATTTCGAGCACTGTCTGGAGGTCGCTAAAATTCTCAGCGATCTGTGCATGGATTACGTCACCATCGCCGGCGGCTTGCTGCACGACGTGGTGGAAGACACCGGCGTGACCATTGCCGAGGTGGAGGAAAAATTCGGCCCGGAAATCGCGGGCCTGGTGGACGGCGTGACTAAAATTTCCGAATTGAAGTTCGACAGTGTGGAAGTGCGGCAGGCGGAAAATTTCCGCAAAATGCTTTTTTCCATGATCAAGGATATCCGCGTGATTTTGATCAAATTTGCGGACCGGCTGCACAACATGCGCACCCTCGAATATCTTCCGGAAAAAAAGCGCCAGCGCATCGCGCTGGAGACGCGGGAGATTTATGCGCCGCTCGCGCACCGCCTGGGCATCGCGAAAATCAAATGGGAATTGGAAGATTTGTGCTTCAAAACGCTTGCGCCCAAAGCGTATTGGGAATTGGTGCAAATGATCAACGAAAAAAGGGAGGAGCGCGAAGCCTATATTCACCGGCTAACCGCACCCGTGCGCCGCGAATTGAAAGCGGCCACAATTTTCGCCAAAATCACCGGGCGGCCCAAGCATTTATACAGCATTCATTTGAAAATGCTCAGTCGCGATAAGCCGTTCGGCGAGATTTTTGATTTGCTGGCGGTTCGCATCGTGGTCAAGCGCACGGAAGATTGTTATTTCGCTCTGGGCGTCGTGCACAGCCAATTCCTGCCGATTCAAGAGCGTTTCAAAGATTACATTGCCACGCCGAAATCCAACATGTATCAATCACTACATACCACCGTGATCGCGGAAGGCGGCAAGGCGGTTGAGATTCAAATTCGCACCGATGACATGGATTATATGGCCGAGGTGGGCGTAGCCGCGCACTGGCGTTATAAAGAAGGCAAGCAAAAAACCGACGAGCTCGACAAGCATTTGGTGTGGCTGCGGCAAATGCTCGATTGGCAGCGCGACACGAAAGATCCGCAGGAATTTATGGAAAATCTACGGATCGATCTCTTTCAAGATGAAGTGTTCGTGTTCACGCCCAAAGGCGATTTGCTGCAATTGCCGCTGGGCAGCACGCCGGTGGATTTTGCGTTCGCGGTGCACACCGACATCGGCCATCACTGCATCGGCGCGAAAGTCAACGGCCGCATCGTGCCGCTGAATCATAAGCTCAAAAGCGGCGACTCGGTGGAGATTATCGTCAGCCCGAATCAAAAGCCGAATCAGGATTGGATTCGCTCGGTGCGAACCAGCAAGGCGCGCTCGAAAATCAAGCGGTGGATCAAGGAAGCGGTGCAAGAGCAGAGCAAAAAGCTGGGTGAAGAAATTGTGCAGCGCACGTTCAAGCGTCTGCGTTTGGAAAAGAAGGAAGAAGATTTGGCCGAAGTGGCCCTGACCTTCGGCTTGAGCGACGCCGCGCAATTATACTGTGCCATTGGCCGCGGCGATGTGTCCGCACAAAGCGTGGCGCGCAAAATTAAACCCGAACAAAAGGAACCGCCCAGCGCGAGCACCATCTTCAGCAAGTTTTTGGAAAAAGCGCGCGGCTCGGCCAAGGGCGTGCGCGTGCAGGGTTTGGACAATCTGCTCATCACTTTCGGCAAATGCTGCCAACCGGTGCCGGGCGATCCGATTCTCGGTTTTCTCACACAGGGGCGCGGCGTGGTCGTGCATCGCTCCGATTGCAAAAACGTTTTGCAGCTCATGCAAAACACCGAGCGCAACCTGGCCGTGGATTGGGACGTCGATCCCGACAAGCGTTTCATGGTGCGCTTGCATCTGCTCGGCGAAGACCGCAAAAATTTTCTGCGCGACGTCAGCGAGGCCATTGCGCAAACCGACACGAATATCGTGCGCATCGAAATGCGCGCGGAAAATTCCATGGTACATAGCAACATTATTGTCGAAGTTAAAAACGTTCAGCATCTTACGCGGGTCAGCAGCCGCATCGGCAAGGTGCCGGGCGTGCTCAGCGTGGAGCGGCTGGATGGCGCCGGCGAGCCCATGGTCGAAGCCGAGGCGGAGTATTAGGACGGTGCTCTTCATGAGGAAGGAAAAAACGCAAACAGTGGAGCTGCCTTTATGAAAACCACCATTACCAAAAAAGACGTGGCCAAGCGCACGGCCCGCATCACCAACGAAAAGATTTATCTCACCGAAAAAGTGGTCGACGGCGTGTTTCAAGCCTTGCGCGAATTCATGGAAGAAGCCAATCCTGAAATCCGCATCGAGATTCGCGATTTCGGCGTCTTCGAGGTGAAAACCACCAAGCCCAAGCCCAAAGCGCGCAATCCCAAAACCGGCGAGATTATTTACGTGCCGGCGCGCCGCAAAACGCATTTCAAAGCCGGCAAACTGCTTAAAGAAGTGTTGAAGCAGCCGTTGACGGAATTGGGAACGCGCGAACCCAGCGCCAGCGCGGATTGGAAGGACTGGGAAGATGCCAATGAGAATGAGGATTGGAAAGACGAAGGTGAAGACGCCGGCGAGGATGAAAAAGAATCCAAGGACGAAAGTTGAGTTGGTGCGTTCTGATAAGCAAAGCAAAAATTCCCCGCGTCCTTGATTTGGCTTCAACAAAGTGAGCATGTCATTAGAAAAAGACAAACGCATTCTCGGTTTGGATTTTGGCCGCAAGCGCGTGGGTGTTGCCGTGAGTGATATTTTGCTGATGATGGCGCATGCGCGTGAGACTGTGCACTATCATAAAAAAAGCGGCCTTTTAAAAAGCTTGCACGCCTTGATTCATGCAGAAGATATTGGCTTGATCGTCATCGGCCTGCCGCGCCATTTGAGCGGCGAAGAAAGCGACATGACGGCGCAGGTGAAAAATTTTGCAACGGAATTGCAGGCGCACAGCAGCCTTCCGGTGATCACCTGGGACGAGCGGCTTTCCAGCCGGCAGGCGCAGCGCATGCTGGCCGCTCAAGAAAGCCGCAAACGCCGCGACAAGGGCGCGATCGATCAAGCCGCCGCGATTTTGATTTTGCAAAGTTATTTGGACAGCCGAGGGCGGACAAAGACGAACGCATGAAGAACATTCGACTGGCTGTGATCGGCGCCGGCAGCATCGCACAATTGGCGCATATTCCGAATTGGAAAAAAATTCCCGGCGTGGAGCTCGTGGCGGTGTGCGATTCCAACCGCACCCGCGCACGGGCAGTCGCGGAGAAATTCGGCATCCCGCAATTTTTTACCGACAGCGATGAAGTCATGAAGTTGGAAACGGTGGACGCGGTCGACATTTGCGCGCCGACAAATTTTCACAAGCCGCTCGCGCTCGCCGCGCTGGCTTCCGGCAAGCACGTGCTGGTGGAAAAGCCAATGAGCCGCACCGTGGAAGAGGCCGAGCAGATGGTGCGCGCGGCCAGGCAGCACAAGCGCAAGCTTATGGTCGCCATGAATGTGCGCTTCTGGCGCGACGTGGTGAATCTGCGGCAGTTCATTGAAAACGGCGAGCTCGGCGAGGTGTTTTACGCGAAATGCGGCTGGCTGCGCCGGCAGGAAAGCTGGACCGAGAGGCCCTGGCTTTTCCAAAAAAAATATTCCGGCGGCGGCGTGTTGATGGACCTCGGCATCCAAATTTTGGACATGACGCTCTGGCTGTTCGGCAATAAAAAAGTAAAAAAGCGTGAAAGCCGCAACCTACAAACAAGTGGCGAAACTGGAAGTGGAAGACGCCGCGATCTGCTTCATTCATCTCGAAGACAATAGCAGCATCACCCTCGAAGTGAGCTGGACCTTCATGTCGCCGCAGGACACGCTATATTTGCAGATTTTCGGCACGCAAGGCGGCGCGCTGCTCAATCCGCTGCGCGTGATCAAAGAGATGCACGGCAATTTGATCAACATGACACCGCAGCTCGACGACACGCCCACGTATCGCTACAAGTTGTCTTATAAAGATGAATTGGGCCATTTCATCAAATGCCTGCGCGACGACACGCCCATGCTTTCCAGCGGCGAAGAAAGCTTGGAATGCATGCGCGTGATCGAAGCATTGTATCAATCCGCCCAGCTTGGCAAAGAGGTCAAACTTTGAGGCCGCGCGATTTGCTGTTGTTCGCTTCAGCGCTTGCCGCCCTGGCTTTGGCCTTCCCGCCTTTTAGCCTGGGCTTTTTTGCATGCTGGGCGCTCATTCCCTTCCTGCTGCTGGTGGAAGGCAAGAACGCAGGCTCGGCTTTTCGCTGGGGCTATGGCGCCGGCTTGCTGGCCAACGTGGCGACGCTGCATGCGTCTTTTTTGATTCCCTCTTATGACCGGCTGATCGCGGTGCTCGCCACTCCGTTAGTTTACGGCCTGCTCGCCGTGATTTTAGCCGGCCTGTCCAAGCCCTGGCCCTCCGGCTATCTCATCGCCGCGCCGTTTTTGTGGACGATCATGGAATTTGTGCAGGCACGCCTCTCGCAAGGCGCGGCGGGTTTGCCCCTGGGCTACACGCAGGAATATTACGCCGGCTTGATGCGCCATTCATTCAGCGACAGCATTTTCCTGGTGTCATTTTGGGTGGCGGCAATCAACGTGATTTTGCTGCTGCTCTGGCGCCATCGCGAGCAAGGGCATTGGCTGGCCGGCTTGAGCGCGTTGTTGCTCTTGTTTTTTTTATTGCCTTATGCCTTCAGCAAATTCGCCTGGCGCGATTTCAAAATTTTTCACGAAACGATTCTCCAAGTACGGCACGCGCCGATCATAAAATCGTGCCTGTTTGCGGCCGGCGGGCGCGGCGCACCGCAGGAACTTTTCGTTACTTTGGGCTTTTAAAGCGGTGTGCCGAAATTTATACTTTACCACTGCCGGAGTGTTCGCTTTGGCGCTGATCGGGAATTGCGCGTTGATAATTGCGCCTGCCGGCGCGCAAGATCTCGAAAATAACCGGCAATTCACCGAAAAGTTGTTTCACCAAATCGCGCAACGCGCGGTGAGGCCGTTGGATAGTTTGCCGCATGCGCCCGTGGCCATCGCACATCGCTCGGTGGCGCAAGAAACGATCGACCGGCTGCTGTATCGCAAGCTGATCGAGGTTTTGCAAAATGAAAAAGCGCGCAAGGTTTTCGCCAGCGCCGAGACCCCGGCTTCTGCCGTGCGTCTCGATTATAAAATCGCCGCATTCGAATTGACCTATCGCAAGCTGCCTGCCGGCTGGTTTCGCTCCGCAAAGATTCGGCGCGAGGCCAGCGCCCGGGTGGATTTCGATTTCCAACTTCCCGGCTCGGGCGCCGTTTTTTTTCAAGGCGTGATTGCGGGGACGCAAGCCGATACGCTGCGCGCCGCACAGGTTGCGCGAAGCGAAACGCCGGAATTGCCTTTCACGGTGGGCAAATGGGAAGAGCAAAGCGGCCGGCGCAAAGTTTGGGAGCCGATGTTGTTGGCCGCTGCGACCGGCGCAATTGTGTATGCTTTTTATTCACTCCGGAGTCATTAGGGATTATGACGATGTTGCCTGTTCAAAAATTGCTGTCATTCTCCGCGCTGCTTATTTTCGCCGGCCTGCACTTCGCTTGCGGCGGCAACAAACTGCGCGCGAACTTGACCACTGAAGAGCGGCTGGAACACGCCAAGAAATTGTTCGAGAAGCACGATTATCTCGACGCGCGCACCCATTTTCGCATCATCACGCTGAATGCCCCGGGCAGCGCGCTCGTGGATCAGGCGCAGTTTTATCTCGCCGAATGCCATTTTCATACGGAAGAATTCATCGTTGCTTCCGCGGAATACGAAAAAGTTTTGCGCCTTTATCCCCGCAGCGAATTTCTCGACGACGCGCAGTATAAAATTGCCCTGTGTTATTTCGAGCTTTCCCCCAAAGCCGATCTCGACCAAAAATACACGGGGCGCGCGGTGGAGGAATTTCAAAAATTCTTGGAAGATTTTCCCGGCAGCGATCTGCAAAAAGAAGCGGCGCAAAAGCTGCAAGATTTGCGCGACAAGCTCGCCAAAAAAGAATACAACAGCGCGGAACTTTATCGCCGTCTGGCCTATTACGAATCGGCGCTGGTTTATTATGACGAAGTGTTGAATCGCTATTACGACACCGCTTATGCGGAATCCGCGCTTTTTTATAAAGCCGAAATTCTTCACAAGCTTCAGCGCCACGCCCAGGCGAAAGAGACGATTTACCAGCTGATGGATCGCTATCGCAAAGAAGCGTTGAAGCAGCCGGAAGGAGTGGCGGAAAAATCCGAGCCGGGCAAATATCAAAGCCGCGCCGAAGAATTGCTGAAAAGCATCGAAGCGCAGCTCAGTTCCAACGGCAGCGCGCAGAAATAACGATCGGAGCCGCTCGCCATGCGCCTTGGAATTTTCGGCGGAACGTTTGACCCGGTTCATCTCGGCCACTTGATTGTCGCGGAAACTGCGCGCGCGCAAGCACGGCTCGAGCGCGTGCTTTTCGTTTTATCTCATCGTCCCCCGCATAAAAATGCCGTAGAGCTCGCACCGGTTTTACATCGCCTGGACATGTTGAATTTGGCGCTGGCAGGCCATCCCAACTTTTTCGTTTCAACTATTGAACTGCAACGCGAAGGCGTTTCTTATACCGTCGATACGCTGCGCCGATTGCAATCTCTGCCTGAATATCGCGCGGCGGAATTGCACCTCATCATTGGCAGCGATAGTCTCGCGGCGTTCGAGCAATGGCGCGAGCCGGAAGCCATCATGCAGTTGGCGCGTCTGTTGGTGTATCCTCGCCTGGAAACTTCCGCACCGGCCGCGTATGCGGAGTTTCAAAAAAATAGCCACCTGCTCGAAGCTCCGATTGTCGAAATTTCCTCCACCGAAATCCGCCGGCGTCTGCAGCAAAGCGAATCGATTCGTTATCTCGTGCCCGACGCCGTGTTGCGGTATATTGAAGCGAATCGGCTGTATTGTTGATTGTAATGCCATGACCGCGCTGCGTTTTTCCCTAATGATTAAAGCATTATCGTTGATCCTGCCTGGCATTTCTAGTTCTAAAAAAAACTTGCTTTTTGAAAATGGCTGAGTTATTTTGCCGCCTGAAATTTTTAAGTTGAGATGAACAAGCATTTAACGTGAGGGCGATGACCACAATGCTGCAAATCTGTACCTCCAAATCATGGGGAGGTATGGAAATGCACGTCGGTTTTTTGAGCCGGAAATTGCGGCAACGCGGGCATCAAATACTTGCCATGTGTTCACCGGATTCGCCTCTGGAAAAAGATTTCCGCGAATCCGGTTTTGAACCGTATCCATTGCCATTGTTTGGATATTTTCATCCGGCAGGCATTTACAAGCTTTGCCGGTTTTTGCAGCAGCATCCGGTTGACCTCATTCATTCGCATTATTCGCGCGATTTGTGGACGATCGTGCCGGCGCTGGCTCTGCTTGCGAAAACGAATAAAATACCGTTGGTGTTGACCAAGCACATCGGCACAGGCAAAGCCAAACGCGATTGGCTGCACCAGTTCCTTTACAAGCGCGTCGATTTTGTTATCGCCATTTCCGAGATTATTCGCCGGAATCTGATCGCCACACATCCGATATCGTCCAACCAAGTAGGGGTGATTCACCATGGCATTGACCCGCTGGAATTTTCCCTTGAAATAGTTTCCGATCGTTCGTTACGTTCCGAGTGGGGATTTTCCGGCGAGGATATTGTGTTCGGCACGATCGGCCGTTTGCAAATCGGCAAAGGGTATCTGGAGTTTTTGGAGATGGCACAACGCCTCTCCCGTCAAATGCCGCAGGCGAAATTTTTGATTGTGGGTGAAGCGACGCGCGGGGAACCGGAACAGGCCGAATTGATTTTGCGGCGTATCAAAGAGTTTGAGCTCGAGGCGGTGGTGAAGCTGGCCGGCTTTCGCAAAGACATTCCGCGCACGCTGGCCGCGATGGATGTGTTCGTGTTTCCGTCGCATGCCGAGGCTTTCGGCATGGTGGTGATTGAAGCCATGGCCGCACGCAAGCCGGTCATCGCCTCTAATTCCGACGGCATTTTGGATATGATCATCCACGAACAAAACGGCATTTTAACGCCGCCACGCGAAGTGGAGGCGCTCACGGCGGCGTGCTGCCGGCTGGCGGAAAATTCGGAATTGCGCAAGCGTCTTGGCGCCGCCGCCCGGCAAACGGCGATGGAAAAATTTACCGTGAGCCGCATGCTGGATGAACTCGAAGCTATTTATGATCGAGTGCGATTTTTACGGACCTTGTCAATCAACCTTTAAGGAACGACATTGGACAAATTATTTGATCCGCGCTCCCAAGGTTGTTATAAAAGTTGAAATCATCCGGCCAGGGAAACGATGAATGGCCGGGCGAATGAGTTTGATGATCAAAATTCCAAGGAGAAGAAAATGCTGACCAAGCTGCACCAAGAAGAGCTACGTTCAGACGAGCGCTTCACCGGCGATTTTTCCGCGCTGATGAGTCTCGCGGCGGGCGGTTCAGAATTACGGTGGGAAAACCTCGCAGAGTCGCCCGCGCCGCTCTACGGCATGCCCAAACACCAGGCCGATTCGCAAGAAGAAGAGCCGGAAGAAGAATGGGATGAAGAGGAAGAAGATTTGGAGGAGTCAGAGGCGGGAGATACTGAAGAGGCGGGAGAAGAAACGGAAGAAGAAGACGCGGATGACTTGGAAGAAGAATGGGAAGACGCGGATTGGGAAGAAGAAGAGGAGGAGGAAGAAGATGAAGAAGAGGAAGACGATGATTGGGATGAAGAAGATGATGATGATGAAGATGAAGAAGATTTGGACGACGAGGAAGAATGGGAAGACGAAGAATGGGAAGATGAAGAAAATCTTGACGAAGAAGACGACAGCCTGGATTGGAATGATCGCGATGAATGGAATTGAAGACTGCAATCCGCTTTTTCGGTTTGAATTCAATCAGCCTCGTTTGCGATGAACTATCACGTCCGGCTCGACGACGAAACGGTTCTTGTCAAGAATATCGATCGCGAAAAGAAAACCGCTGAGATCAATGGTACAGCCGTGCCATTTGATTTTCAGCATGTGCGGGCGGATTTGTATTCTTTGCTCGTAGACGGGGAAGCCTTTTCGCTACAGATTAAAGATGCCGGCGACGGCCGGGAAATTCGCCTGGGCTCTCATTTCTTTAATGCCGTAATTGAAGACGAGCGCCAGGCGGTTTTCAACAAACTGCAATCCCAACACAAAACGGAATCCGGGGCCGCTCTTGTCAAGGCGCCGATGCCGGGTTTGGTGGTCCGGCTGGAGGTGCAAAAGGGTGCGCGCGTGGAAAAAGGCCAGGGAGTGATTGTGATTGAAGCCATGAAAATGGAAAACGAAATTAAATCGCCCATCAGCGGCATCGTTTCCGAAGTTTTAGTCGAAACGCGCGCCACTGTTGAAAAAAATACGCCGCTCATTCGAATAAATCCAACTTCTCAATATTCTCGCTCCTGATCGGCCCACCCGTGCAATTCTTCTCCAAACTCTTCGCCGGCCCGGCTTCGAATTTTTAATTGCAACGATTGAACTAGTAAGAGACTTTGCACCTCCACGCTTGCGTTTGTTTCCTCCTTTTTGTATGTTTGACTTGTCAGGGATGATATAAACAAAACATTGACCATGCCAGCTAAACGCCTGCGCTTCATCATCAACCCCATTGCCGGCTTTCGTCGCAATAAAAGCGGTATCATCGAACGGATTCATCGCCATTTCCGCGCGCATGATTATGACGTTACAACCACGACGCGACCCGGCGACGGCACGCGGCTTGCGCAAGAAGCTGCCGCACAGAATTATGATATTGTCGTCGCCGTCGGCGGAGATGGAACGGTAAATGAAGTCGCTTCCGGGTTGGTGCATACCAACACTGCGCTGGGCATTATTCCGCGCGGCTCGGGCAACGGCTTGGCGCGCGCCTTGGGCATTTCTCTGCGGCCTAGCGAGTCGCTGAAAATTTTATTGCACGGAGAGGAAAGAGTGATCGATGCCGGCACCGCGGCGCAGCGTTATTTTTTTGCCGTCACCGGCGTGGGTTTCGATGCTCAAGTCGGCCGGCAATTCAATCTCGCGCCGTGGCGCGGCCCGATTCCATATTTTTTTATTGCCGCACGGGAATTTTTGACTTATCATCCCGAGCCGCTGCGCCTCAATCTTGACGCACAAGCTTTCGAGCTGACGCCCTTTCTCATTACCATCGCCAACACGCAGCAATACGGCAACGGCGCAATCATCGCTCCGCAAGCCCGGCCCGATGACGGTCTGCTGGATTTATGCGTGGTCGAATCGCTCTCGTTAAGCCATGCCGTAAAATACGCGCCGAAATTGTTCGACGGCACGATTGATCGCACGCCGATCATCAACTATCGCCGCGTGCAAGATTTGGTCATTGAAAAGCCGGGCACGATTTTATTCCACGTCGATGGCGAGGCCCAAACCTGCCAAAACCGGCTCCAAGTTTCCATTTTGCCGCGCGCTTTGAAAGTCGTGGCGCCGCCGGCTCACGCTTTCACACCGCATATTGTGCATGCCCACTGATCTCGCCCTGCTCACCTTTGTCAAATTTCCCGAGCCTGGGAAAGTCAAAACCCGCCTGGCCTCTGCCCTCGGCGCGCAAAAAGCTTGTGATTTATATCGCCATTTCGTGGAGTTGACGCTGGCCAAAACCAAGCTTGTGCCGCAAGCCGCGCGCTACGTGACGTTCAGCCCGCCGGAACGCGAGCAGGATTTCCGTGCGCTGTTCAACGACGACTCGCATTGGTTTCCCCAAGCCGAGGTACCGAATTTGGGCGAGAGAATTTATTGCGCCGTACAAACGGTTTTAGCGCGCGGCGCTCGCGGCGTGATTACGATTGGGAGTGACAGCCCCTCGCTACCCGTGGAGTTTTTACAGCAAGCCGCACAGGCTTTGACGAAATTTGATCTCGTGCTCGGCCCCGCAGAAGATGGCGGGTATTATTTGATCGGTTTGAAATCCGCGCCGCGGCCGCTGTTTGAAAACATAAGCTGGAGCACGGATGAAGTTTTTGCTCAAACTCTTGCCGCCGCCGGGCGGCTCGGCCTGTCAGTTTTTGTTTTGCCGGAGTGGTATGATGTGGATGAGGTGGAGACGTTGGAAAAGTTTTATCGTGATAAAGGTGCTCACCGGCTGAAACCATTAGAATAGGAGCGAAAAATTTCTGCCCGCCGGCCACGGTCCGCACGGCCATGAACAGCTCGTCTTTATCCGCATCTGCCTCGGCTTGAAATCTTATTTTGGGGAATATCCGCCTCCAACGCTTGCAGATGCAGTTTCATGCCGGTCAAGCGCTGGCCCAAATCGTCATGGAGCTCGCGCGCCATGCGCCTCCACGAGATTCGAAGCGGGCTTCCGCCGCTTGAGATCGGCGCCCTCGCGCAAGAGCATGCGGTGAAATGCGGCGTTGGTGAAAATGACTTACCCCTCGAGATCGGTCACCACCGCAAAAAATAATTTCAGCCAAAGAAGATACGGCACAAAGCCAGTATGAGGGTTGGGGACAAATCCGGAAGGATTTTTGAGCAGAACAAAAATCCCAAAAACAACATTCTGCAGCGTTGTGAAAAGCGATAGAAGCGCCAATACGCTCATGAATGCGGATTGCGAAAACAGTTGCTAGCGTCAAAGAATACGGAAATTTTAGTACCTAAATATGGTAGAGAAACCACGCTATAAAAGCAAATGGTTTTTCCCTTTGGGCACATCAGCTTCTTCGGCAAAGCAACACTCTGGGCTTCAAAGTGGCTTTAGTGATGACAATCATTGCCTGACCTTTCCGCCAGACGAAATTTTTGTATCCGGTGATTGCCCCAATCAGCCACGTAGATCATGCCTTGCGCGTCGATGCTAATATCCGTCGGTCGCTCAAACTGGCGGTTGCCATCTCCTTGTGAGCCAAATTGCAAGAGA